>Ga0190359_1001474_pt1 | contig 14772 bp, 16 predicted proteins | sample 48721823_MG_FD_161269 | JGI IMG/M metagenome (GOLD analysis project Ga0190359, IMG submission 161269) | Hydrothermal vent microbial mat bacterial communities from Southern Trench, Guaymas Basin, Mexico - 4872-18-2-3_MG | ecosystem: Environmental > Aquatic > Marine > Hydrothermal vents >... | reverse complement strand
TTCCATGAAAGCCTTGACACCAAACACTATCTCCAAACACCAGAAGATGCCTTCTGGAGCAGGTTGCCGGTAGAGGCAAGGTTAGGTGTTGTATTCAAGTTTTTTGATGAGGTGGTTGGGGAATGAGAGGTAGGGTTTATAAAGTCAAAAATTTCAAGACTACACATCATTGTGTGTATGTATAATGTATAATAAATGTATATTATATTTTTATTCCTTTCAGTACTGGACTATAGACTGGTAGTGGAGGAGTGGAAGTGGAAGCGGAAGCAAGAATTAAAACCGGAGAAGGTAAGAATAGAAGAATGAGCCATTTATATTTTGGTGGTGCAGATGTAGTGGAACTGGCAGAGAAGTATGGCACACCACTTTACATAACGGACGAAAAGAGGATAATAGAGAATTTCAGAAGCTATAGAACCGCGTTTGATGATTATGATTACAATACGGACATTTACTATGCAGTGAAAGCGAATGGCAATTTAGCGATATTAAAGCTACTGGCACGTGAAGGTGCAGGTGCTGATGTATTCTCAACAGGAGAACTCCAGCTAACGAAGTTAGCAGGCATAGAGCGGAGGAAGACACTCTTCAATGGCAATTCAAAGAGTGATGACGACCTGATAGCAGCGGTGGAATCGGGTGTACGGGTTTCTGTAGATTCGTATGACGAATTGAACGCTTTAGCATCGGTATCTGAGCAGCTCGGGGCTGAAGTGGAGATCGCTATACGTGTAAATCCCGATATATCAGCTGATGTAAATCCTAAGATAGCCACGGGTTTAAAAGAATCGAAGTTCGGTATTCCTTATAAAGATGTGATGAAGATATGCCGCGCGGCACACAGAATGCGAAACATCTCTCTTCAGGGTTTACATTGCCATATCGGCTCACAGATATTGGATGTGAGCGTATTTGGTGATGCGGCGGATAAGATGTTGAATCTCGTTGCGAGCCTGCATGAAGCAGGTATAGAGCTTGAATTTGTAGACCTCGGTGGTGGACTTGGGATAGGATACAGACCTGAGGAGAGGGCGATAGCTCCAACGCCCGCGGAACTCCGTGATGCGATCTCACCTGCATTTGAGCGTAAGAAAGCGGCGGGCATAGCACCAAAATTGATATTGGAACCCGGGCGGTCTATTGTGGGCTCCGCATCCATACTTGTAAGCCGTGTAAATGCTGTTAAGCACGCATACAAGAATTTCGTAGCGATAGATGCAGGATTCAATCTCCTGATAAGACCGGTGATGTATGATGCGTATCATGAGGTGGTGGTAGCGAACAGGTATAGCGAGCCATGCACCGAATTGTACACCATTGTGGGGCCCATCTGTGAAGCGGGCGATATAATTGCCCGGGATAGACTACTGCCAGAGGTGAAGAGGGGCGATCTGATCGCGATACTCGATACGGGCGCTTATGGGTTCTCAATGAGTTCTCAGTATAATGGTCGTCCGCGATGTGCGGAAGTGCTGGTCAGAGACGGGCATGCAGACCTGATAAGGGAGAGAGAGAGCTTTGAAGACCTGTTACGGAATCAAAAGGTCCCGGCAAGGTTGAGATGAAGAGAACAGGTATAGGTATACTGGGTCCTGCGGGGACTTTCTCGGAGATGGCGGCATTGAAATGGGTGGGCTTGAAGAGGATGAATTTAGAGACGGAGGTGGAGATGCGATATTATGATACAATACTGGATGTATCGGAGAGCATACTGAGTAAGGAGGTGGATTATGGGATAGTACCAATAGAGAACTCATTGGAAGGCTCAGTTGGTGAGACCCTGGATGTCTTATCAGGCGAAAATGCCGAACCAGGAACGCAAATGCAGATAGTGGACGAGATTTTAGTGCCAATAAAGATATGCCTGTTGGCATTGAACAATTTTGACCGTGTAAAGAAGATAGTTTCGCATCCGCATGCACTGGCGCAGTGCAAGCGATTCCTGCGTGCGAGATGTAAAGATAAGGAGGTGAAGCCGGTGGATAGTACTGCAGTTGCAGCAAAACAGGCATCACAGTCAGAGGAGATTGCAGCATTAGCATCAGAAACAGCAGCGGTTGAATATCATCTCAGAATAATAGAAGAGAATGTGCAGGACCGTGATAGTGTAACAAGGTTTGTAGTGCTCTCTTCTACCAACATGCGTACAGCCCCCACAGGACGCGACAAGACTTCTATATTGATCTACCTCAAGGACCGCCCCGGTGCGCTATATGATGTTCTGGGCGAATTTGCACTCAGGGGTATAAATCTCACGAAGATTGAGTCAAGACCTTCAAAGCGAGCTATGGGTGACTACATGTTTCATATAGATTGCGAGGGTCATATAGAGGAAGAGGCGATAAAGGATGCGATAGCAGGCATTAAAAAGCGAGTTGCGATGCTTAAAATCCTAGGGTCTTATCCTATGGCAGAGAAGCTGTAGCTGTAGCTAAAGCAGCTAAAGTAACCCATATAGATAATGATTGATATCTAAATTGTAAACTATTTATCCTCCTCGTAATGTTTGTAAAGTTAAAGTGATAGGATGGAAGAGATATTAAGGCTGCTAAGGGAAATATTGTGGTTATTGCAGGAGTTGAGTGAAGATGAGTACCAAAAAATAGAGATCGAGAGGCGAGTGAGAGAGATAATAAAAGATGAATTGGGTGCCTGGTTCCCTAGTGAATCTTATGTTGCACTCTTCAGGGGCTCATAGATTCAGGTTTTTCATATATTCTATTACTATTCCTTCCTCGATACTCCCGCATCTTCAAACGTTGCCATCTCACATAGTATCCGACATGCAGCATCCACAAGCCATATCCCAAGTGCTGCACCAGTTCCCTCGCCAAGTCGCATATTCAAATTAAATAGCGGTTTTAACCCGATATAATTCAAGATGGCTCGATGACCTGCTTCTACTGATAGATGCGATGCAATGAGATAATCCTTTATCTTCGGACTGAGCCCATAAGCTATGAGTGCGGCGGCACCGGATATGAAACCATCTATGACAACAGGGATACGATGAGCCGCAGCAGCAAGCATCACACCTGCCATGCCCCCTATCTCAAATCCGCCTAATTTCGCTAATATCTCAATTGCATCCTCTCTATTCGGATTATTAACCTCTAACGCTTTTTTTATTACTTTTACCTTATTCGCAAGTCCATTATCATCCAGACCCGTACCACGTCCTGTTACACTCTCCACAGGTTCACCGGTTATGAATGCAGTGATAGCACTGCTCGGTGTCGTGTTTCCTATACCCATATCACCAACACCAACTATGCCCAACCCTCCCCCCTTCTCATGCTCCAGCTCATGCTCCAGTACCTCTATCCCTCCTTCTATCGAGCGAATGGCATCCTCATAACTCATTGCTCCTCCTTTCGATATATTCGCCGTACCATACCCAATCTTCTTTTTCACAAAAATATAATTATCATTCCCGCTATCTTCTCCTATATCTATATCCGCCGCCACACCCATATCCACAACAACAACTCTCGCACCAATATGCCGTGCGAGTACGTTTATCGCTGCACCACCGCGTAAAAAGTTATAAACCATCTGCGCAGTCACTTCCCTTGGATACGCACTCACACCCTCAACAGCTATACCATGATCCGCAGCCATCGTTATTATCACTTTATCCTTCAGTACAGGCATATAATTCGCGGTAATCCCGGCAACCTTCACAGATAGAGATTCCAAAACTCCCAAACTGCCCTGTGGCTTCGTCAATGCATCCTGTCGCGCCCTTGCTGCTTCCATAGCTCCTCTATCTAACTGAGCTATACCCTTTATCGTCTCTTCTATCTTGTTCATTTTCATAACAGGGCTAATAGCGGAGCCGCTGGGATTTGAACCCAGGTCATCGGGTCCGAAGCCCGAAGGGATAGTCCGCTACCACACGACTCCTTTATATAAAAAATGTTATGTTTTATAAAAAGAGCCAAAACCGCGCTACGGGTCTACTATAATGCCAAAACATAAACCCTGGCTCTCCAATTCGTACTTGAAGTCTATTAAATCACTGTCGTTCGTTACTATCGGCGCTTTACTCTCCTTTGAATATATCAATAAACTCATATCCACATCAGAAGGATATGGCTCTCTTGTCCTCTTCTTCTTCATGTGCTCTATCATCTTTGGAGTACCACTGAGCGACTCGTAAAAGCTTTTCACTCGCTCTATATCCTTATCCGCGGGCTCGTATTCGACCACTGTGAACCATGTCTTATTCTGTAACCGCTTGATCTTCTCCTCCGTCTTCCTTGCCAGTCGTAATTTAATCCTGTCGGATATTCTCATCCTGTCGGGCAACCCAATCAAGTCCTTCGTCCTGTAGTCATCGCAGAATTCTTCCACTATCTTCGCTATACCCTTATTATATATCTCATTCATAACTCCCGATATGGTCACAATCTCAAAGCCGGATTTTATAAACTGCTCTGTCAGGTTTTGTATCTTGTTTGTGAATTCCATAACCCTTATAGTCACTGTTCGCCCCTTTATCTTCTCCTCGTGCAAGAAGCAGTAATAAATAATCGAGTTGGCATCGTATATGATGATCTTCTTCTTCCGGCTTACCACATCCATCCTTTATTCCTCGACATCAACAAATACTGAGAGGTCTATTCCCTCTTCATACAATGCTGGTAGCACCTTATACTCCTCCGATGCTTCCTGGATCAGTTCAAAATCCTCCTTTAAATCGTTCAGACATATCTCGCCCACCAGTTCCGGGTTATTGCCCAGTAACTCTCTCAATAGCATGACCTTCTTTACGTAACCATCGATCAGAGTAATCAAATTATCCTTCTGAAAGGTCTCCGCCAGGTTCTCTCGCTTCAATACCAGCATGCAATAGTCCAGTGAACCGAGTAAGAACAGGGTGTTTGCATTCGATTCAATGCCTGAGAAGTCATGCAATAGGAGATTTATCTCGCTTTTTATCTGCTTCTTCAACTCCTCATATTCTGTTTCGGCTCGTGGTCGCGGCTTCACTCCCGGATACTGATGCGCATCGTATACATAATCCCTTAGTTTCACAACCGGGAGTGAAGAGTACTCCTCCAGGATATGGTCGAATGCATTCTGAACCTCTACGGGCAGGCTATTCAGCAGCTCCTTCGCCACTCTCGCACCCTCCTCTGTTATCTCAAATACCCACCTGTTCTCGAATGAGACCTTTAGATAGCCGCGTACGCCAAGGGAGATAGCATCCTGCTTTATGCTCGCACACCTGGGTCCACAATAGTCATCCACAAATACATACTCTATGGGTGCATTCCCATCCACCTTCGCAAGATAAAGGTACTTCTGAAGGTCGAAGCTATTATAGACCCTCCTCAGACGATACACTACATACAGGATTGGCCAGTATTTAGGCAATCGCAATCTTCCACTTTTATCAACCATATTATTCAAAAGAGAATAGAAACATTATTTAAGCTTTTCGGTGAATATACCTATTCTTTTTATAGCCTATATTCCGCATTTGAATATTTTAAAGATACTATTTTTTGATTTTTGGAAAGCTATGGACCTGTCAATTAAGATTCACCTTGCATTTCATGTTCGTATGTGTGTATTATCCAGCTTATTCCTCCCTTTGTCTTGATTTAGCATGAAAAAGGAGATGGCGTGGAGTAACGGTTGCCTTCGCTTTTGCATTGCCATGTCCCTCAGTAATTCGTACAAGCTCTCATCCATAATTGGTACAATACATCCGCTCATACTCACGACCGAGCAATGCAAGGATTTAAGCATGAATTGGTCTTAAGTTTAAGTTCAAGTTCAAGTTCAAGACCTTTACCCTCTCTGACTCCATGTAAAGAGCGGTAATGCTCTCAAACACCTGAAAGACACGCCATATCGTCAAACGTAAAGAAAGTTTGATCAAAATGCTTTGCTATCTGCCATTTTCCTATCCCACACTTCTTTCTGCTGTTTCAGCTCTTACATGGATGTCGGTGGGTCTTTACCGAGGAACTCTTGTAGCGCCTTGAATTTTTTATAGCACATAAAGTATAATATTTATTTGGTAAAGCTTTGGTATGGTATGAAAATACTTTCTTATTTTCATGCTCATGGGTGTCCCCACGGGTCATGAAAGTTTCTTTTTCCTTTGCTTTGTCATATCCTCAGCTCTATCTCAAATAGTGTATGTCCTTTATGCTAAACATGCTAAACCTCTTGTTTTCGCTTTCTCTTTTGGTATTCTTTTCACAATCTTGCCACTTATAGGATCCCTCAATCCAACAGTCGTATTTGCATAACGATCTATCTTACCCATCATTGGATTCCTGACGGCTTTCTTTTTCTTCTTAGGCAATATCTTTGCCACCTTTCACTTTAGATGAGAATATATATATTTCGGTATGTAGTGTAAGTATTGGTATTGTACTGTTATTCTAACTTGTAGATTCTCATTTTCCTGTTATCGAACACTTTTTCAAATCCTTCAACATTGTCGCCGTAAATCATTTTTATTCCAACTGTTTCTTTCTTTACTACTTCTCTTCTTTCTATACTCTCGATGGTGAAATTTCCGGTGATGTAATCGTCGGGCTCTTTCCCGGAAGCCAATACTATCGCAGGGAATTTCCATATATCATAAGGATAGACCACAAGCGCATAATCAGCTCCGTACTTTCTCGCTATGCTCATGGACTCATTGGAATTCTCGGCAATAAAGAAGTTGGCAACGTCCCTGACCTTATCTTCAGATTCATAGGGATACCACAATTCATATTCAATCCAGCTCCAGGGATGTTTCTGTCTGCCGGCGATTGTTTCTTTGATGTTCCTCGAAGCTTCTCTTATCACCACTTTCCTACGCCCTATCTTCTCGATTCCATCCGCATAGTCCCACCATGCTAATACTGTTTCACCTTCTTCCGTGTTATTGGACAGCCATGAAAAACCCTCATACAATTTTTCGTCCTGGATTTCCCATTTCAAAGACTGCATGTCACAGAAATTCAACCACATCCCTGTTAATGCCATTGCCATTATCGCTACAGCAACAGCCGCAATACCGATGACGATTTTTAGTTTCATTTTTTGTTCTCAATTCACCTACTTTGGTGATTTAAGCCCCGAAGATACCACACCGATTGAAATCGGGGAGGAAGGAGAGTCACTATTTCCTTTTAGCTTCCCTCGCCTTATATTCCGCTTTCGCTTCCTTCTCCTCAAGCTCTTTTTGTATCCAGCGAACACCAGATAGATAGTGTATTGATATACCTATTCCCCAACCTATGAGTGGATAAAAGAACCAGATAGCCTCGGGAGAATATATGAAGTTAATGGCTATCAACATAGCGTTAACCAGCACGTACACTACCAGATGAATCAAAAAGACTCTTTTCTCCTCCTCCGACACTACTTCCCTATATGCCTTTTTGTATTCCTCTAATGAAGCTTCTTCTGCCATATTTTTTTCTCCTCCTTTAAGTCACATACCCTATGCTTAAGTACAAGGCCTGTACGTATAAAAGCTATTCGATTTTTTTATTTTTGATGCTATCTCTAAAAAGTTTGTTATAAAACAAAGTATGTTGTACCGGTTTTTGTGCGTCTGTGTTTTCTCTTCATTTATCACAACCACCGGTATAACGCCGTTTTTCCCTATCCACCACTTATTCTTTGGATCTAAACCTTAATCATTCCGACAATCCCGTCCCTGATGAACTGTATAGCAATAGCAGCTACCAGTATCCCCATCACACGACTCAACACCTCTGAACCTTCACTGCCCATTACCTTATATATTCGCTCTGACTGCCCCAATATCAATTTAGTGGCAATAATAGCGGAGAATATAGCAAATAAAGCAACAAAAGGACCTCGGGATTGTATAATCACCATAACAGTTGTTATAGCGCCAGGACCGGCAAGTAGAGGTGTCCCTATTGGCACTGCACCTATCCCCCTGCCTGCCTCCTTCATCAGATACTTATGCTCACGCAGAAGGTCAAAGGATACGAGGAGGAGTAGAATTCCTCCTGCCACCATGAAACTATCCAGACTTATATTCAGAACATCGAGTACAAACTTGCCGAGGAATGCGAATAGAAGTAGCAGCAATGTCGCAACCACAACCGCATGGTTAAGCTCCCTCTTACGTGCTTCTCTTCCCATAACCCGGGTTACCGCGATGAAGATGGGGACATTTCCCGGCGGGTCCATAACCACAAATAGAGTGATGAACGCCTTTACCAGCTCCAAGCACATATCTATCTCTATTTCTATCATGAACGATATTATTACTTAATTCACTTCTTCTTATTTATTAAAGGGGTAGAAGCAGAACAGATGCAGCGAGAGGAGATATGGACTGAGAAGTACAGACCATGGAGACTGGAGGAGGTAGTGGGGCAATCGCATATAATACGCAACCTCAAATCGTATGTAGAGAAGAGGAATCTACCGCATCTGATATTCTCAGGACCTGCGGGTGTGGGCAAGACTGCTGCCGCGGTCGCACTGGCACGGGAGCTATTCGGCGATACATGGTCAGAGAACTTCACGGAGTTGAACGCATCGGATGAGCGCGGTATAGAGGTTGTTCGCAACAGGATAAAGAACTTCGCAAGAACCATGCCAATCGGCGATTCGGCATTCAAGATAATCTTCCTTGATGAAGCGGATGCACTGACAGATGCAGCGCAATCGGCATTAAGGAGGACAATGGAGCGATATTCAGGCACCTGTAGGTTCATTCTCAGTTGTAATTACTCTTCTAAGATTATAGAGCCCATACAATCTCGATGCTCAGTATACAGGTTCAAATTGCTACCGGATGATGCTATTGCCGCTCGTATAGGCTACATTGCAGATAAGGAGGGTTTGAAGCTCTTGGGGGATAGTATGGATGCCATAACCTATGTGGCGATGGGTGATATGCGACGTGCGATAAATGCACTTCAAAGTGCAGCAGTGCTGAGCAACGAGATAAGACCGGAGATGATCTACGGGCTAACGGCAACGGCGAGACCGGAAGAGATAGAAGGGTTGATAAAGGAGGCAATGAACGGCAGGTTCATGGCTGCTCTGGATAAGCTTGCGGACTTACTCGATAGAGGGATTTCAGGCGATGAGATACTGGCACAGATGCACCGGCTGGTGATAAGTATGGATATTCCGATACGTAAGAAGGTGGAATTGATGGATAGAATAGGGGAAGCAGACTTCAGGATTACAGAGGGTGCAAATGAGAGAATCCAGCTTGATGCACTAATAGCCTCTTTTTTCCTCGCTACCAATTGAGGTAGAGGTTCAAAGATCAAATGCCAAGAGCAACGAGGGTGTTCCTGACTCCGGGTCCAAGACCGACGATGATGATAGCGAGCAATAAGATATTCCTGAGATCTGTATCACTATCGTCTCCAAGCTGGGTATCGAGTATATACAATCCAGGAATGAGTATCCCGAGCTTGAGGATGAACATACCTGCTGCTGTGCCCATATAAGAGACTATGAGGTTCTCTAACACGTGTTTTCCCTGATAGCCAAGGAGATCAATGCCGATATAAGATGAAGCGGCATCGAGCATGTGTGCACCAAGTGCAGCGAGGTTCAGTCTGCTATAGAGGAAGTGCAGATGCAGTTTTGTTCCTATCACATAGATTATAGATGTAATCGCACCTGTGATGCCAATAACCGCGGGTATAACCCATGGTAGCCACAAATGCTCGTGAACGTTATTGAATATAATTATAATTACCAGAGTTGCGATAAGCGATATCAAGCCGATAGAGGCGAATACAAGTTTATATCGCCTATGGTACAGTTTATAAGCAAGGAGGAGAACTGAGATAGCATACAGAATGAGTAGCAGATATATGAGCGGTGTGATCAGTATATAACTAATTGGGGGTGATATTAACTCAGCATCCTCCACGACACGGAGAGCAGCGCCGAGGAATATGTAAGGTGATACGGCGGCGATAAAGGCTTCATCTATCGCAAGCCCGAATCTCCTTAGCAGCTTCAAGACGAGTATGATACAGAGCGGAGCGAGTACCAGAGCCCATGTTAGTGTATTTACAGGATTATAGCCCGTGTCATGGATTATCGGATTTATATAATAGTTGAAGATAAAATCCCTTAGCCATGTTATTGTTAGCCCCACCGTAGGTCCCTCCTCTATCACCTCTGTAAACCCTTTATCGGAAATTATAGGTGCATTACCTGACTTTTATAGCGGAAAATGATATAAAAGCTTTTCGATATGTTATATGGTACCCATTTAGATAAGAATCTTATCCGGGTTGAATTATAAAACATTTAAACCCGCTTATCCTCTCTCTAAAAAAATGGGTAATGCACCCTTCGATTTTCCGGATAAAAACGGCTCCTTTTACGAGAGTGATAGAGACTCCATCAAGGCTTCCAAATCAAGATTACTCTCTACCAGCTCTTTTATCCGCTCTATCTTCGCATTACCCTTTATTCGCGCTTTCCCAAATATCTCATCCACCTTCTCCATTGTCGTGAGTGTGTCATCAGCAACGAGAATCACCGGGACCTCCTTCTCTTCCGCCTTACCCAGCATCGTGCCCGGTGGCTCGAGATGCCCGGTCAGGAGAAGGCACTTGATATTACCCGTTTCGAGTGCGAGGTTCTGCAGGTCCGCACGGTCTCCACCGGTGACCAGAGCCGCTTTCCTCGCGCGTCTGAAATATTTCAATGCCGAAGGTGGCGACATTGCTCCTATCAGGAAGCTTTCGATTATCACATCCTCATCTCGTGGCTTAACGAGCCATTCACCATTTAAGGCATCGGCAATTTCACTCACAGATAAACCTGCGAGTAGAGGGTCATGTGGCAGCACACCAAGCAGTTTCATTCCTCCTTTCTCTAAATATCTCTCCGCTATGCACCTGACATAGGTTCTCTTATAGCCCGCGAGTTGATTGAAGAGAACGAACTTGAGCCGGTCACCAAACATCTCTTTAGCCGTCATAAGCCGGTCAAGAACAAAATCACTCGTATAACGAACGACCATGAGGATATCCAGATCAAGCGCAGAAGAGATGTCGAAGTCACAAACACCCAGCATCTTGCCCACCTTGTATTCAACAGCGCCTTCAACGAGCACAACATCCTTACCCGAGCAGATTCTCGTATAGGCGCTCTCAATCCGGTCCTTCAATTGCCTCGAATCTGCTGAACAGACGAATTCAACATACGGTCTGTCGAGTTTGATGGGGCAGATATCCTCTATATCATCCCCGGTATTCAGTACACTTGCGGTGTTATAAGCATCTTCATCAATGAGCTGGTTACCTATTCGTGAGACGCCAACGCCGAATGGCTTAAAATAGCCGACTTTAAAGCCCCTATCGCGCAATATCAATCCCAGAGCTATTATCACTGCGCTCTTACCCGAATACTCTTCTACCGATGATACAAGCAGGCTCTTCATTCTTTCTTCTTTCCTTCAATTTAAACACGCTCTACTCTACAAAAATAAGATATTTTATTCTTATTCTTCCTTAGAGGTAGAGGAAGTGGTAACTTCGCAACCATCCTCCTTTACGATTACAGTGTGCTCAGCCTGGGCGACTAACCCCCTATCCTCTTCTCTCAAAATCGGGTAATCCCTCAACACACCTGTATTCTTCAAGGCTCTGAGTGCTAAATTAAGTCTCTCCCGCGGTAACCAGCGCCTCGCAAAAGGTAACCCATGGTACTTCTTTATCTCATCCAAGAGCTTCTTCGCCTCTCTCATCCTGACAGGTTTTGGCTTTATCAAACTGTATATCTCAACATTGCCGCTCTCTACCACCTTACCGCCACCATCCGTTGCAAAGGGCTCTATTGCAATAACATCATTCGTCCTCAGTATAACTCCATGTTCATACTTTACATTTGGAATGGTGGGGGGAGCGTGTGAATTGTACCTGACAAGTCCATGACCCGATAGATTAACAATGGGCTTGTATCCTCTCTCTTTTATCGCCTCCTCGATCACTTCCCCTATCTCTACTGTGGAGACGCCATCATGAATTATCTTTATCGCTTCATCTAATGCCGCTTCCGAAGCGCGTATCAGTTCTTCATATTTGCCACTCAAATCCACTGTCACAGCACTGTCTGCGATATAACCATCTATGTGAACGCCAATATCTAACTTCACGAGGTCTTCCTCCCCAAATACTGTTTCATCGTCTATTGAGGGCGTAGCATGCGCAGCCTCTTCGTTCCTTGAGATATTGCAAGGAAAAGCAGGTTCCCCTCCTCTATCTCTTATGCTACTCTCCACAAATTCCGCAACCTCCAATAGCCGATTTCCGGGCTTCACCAGCTCCAATGCTGCATCTCTAACCTCAATCAGAATCTTGCCCGCAGCTTTATATTTCTCTAATATAATACGCTCCAACTCTAACTCATCTCCCATCTCTCTCGCTCCACTAAAAATGAATAGATCTCAACAATAAAATAAATTAGAGGTTGTCCAACAATTACCTAAATCACCTAAGAATTGCCTTTGCCCATATAAAAAGTGATAAGATTGGGCAGTCATGGCTATTGCCCCCTGTCATTAGAGATATTATACTGGTAGACCACATCTGCTACCTGGTGGTTGCCATCGTAAATAGTATAGATATGTGTGAACTGGAGAAGAAGTACCGGTTTAGGTTTACACCCGGCAATCCCGCATATTCACGCCGGATGCTGCTGAGACTGGTGATAATTAAGCCTCTTGAACGTGGTATTTCCTATTTTTTACCTATATTTCGCACTTTATTGTATATTTTGCAAACCTTTAAAAGAGAGGGGAATTAAGAAATAAAAGAGGAGAATAAAAATGGAAGGAGAAAAGAAGAAGGATCTGTTAGATAAAGGCGCAATAGTCCAGCAGGATTATGAAACGTACGCTATCGCGCCACATATACCGGGAGGGATTTGCGAGCCTTCTACGCTCAGGAAGATAGCAGATGTCGCAGAGAAATACAATGCCAAAGTATTAAAATTGACCTCTGCACAGAGAATAGCCATCGTGGGTATAGCGGAGCGTGATATAGAGGATGCGTGGCGAGACCTCGATATACCACCGGGTTATGCTATTGGATTATGTGTCAGAAGTGTGAAGTTCTGCCCGGGAACAACGTTTTGTAAAAGAGGAAAGCAGGATTCTGTGTCCTTAGGTATGGAATGTGACAGGAAGTATCACGGGATGACGCTGCCCTCAAAATTTAAAATCGGTGTTTCTGGCTGTGCGAATAGCTGTGCGGAATCATGGATAAAGGATTTGGGTTTTATCGGAATGCCAAAAGGTTGGAAAGTAGTTGTTGGCGGTTCTGCAGGTGCATCTCCTGCTATTGCAGAAGTTCTGGCGGAAAATTTAACTGATGACGAGGCTATTGAAACCGCTGATAGAGTCATCAACTACTACAAGAATTGCGGTACTAAAAAGCGATTGGGCAGATATATTAAGGAGATAGGGTTTGAAGAGTTCAAAAAGGAGATATTATAATGCAAACGCAAACCTCCGGGACTTCAGATTCAGACAGGTGAAGATGGTTAATATCCTTTAAGTGACACAATGGCAAGCTACCCAATGCCCCTTTTCAATTTCTACCATCTCTGGCTCTTTTTTACTGCAAATTTCAGCAGCAAATGGGCATCCTGGATAAAACACGCACCCTGATAGACCGCGATAAACATTCGTATTTTTTATATTCGCTCCTTCTAAGAATATATCCCCTACTGATACTGGAGAAATCAAGGTATTTGTGTATGGATGCCTTTCATAACCAAATATATCATTTGTATTACCGATTTCAACAATCTTACCATAATACATCACTGCTATTCTCTCGCTCATGCGTCGCACAACTTCTAAATCATGCGATATGAACAGAAGTGTCAGGTGCAATTCCCTTTTTAAATCCTGTATTAAATTCAGTATCTGTGCCTGAACAGAGACGTCTAAAGAGGAAGTGGGTTCATCTGCAACAATAAAGTCCGGATTTAATGCAAGAACCCTCGCAAGCACGACCCTTTGATTTTGTCCGCCACTTAGCTGGTAAGGATAGCGATTTACATGTTCGGGATTCAACCCCACCGTTTCTATCAATTCCGAAACCTTATCTTTAATCTCACTTTTGCCCATGGTTCCCTGGAGCTTCAGAGGTTCGGCAATACTATCTCCTATCTTCATTCTTGGATTGAGTGATGCCTCTGGATCCTGAAATATCATTTGCATGCGAGGTCTTAGCCTCCTCAGTTCTTTTCTTTTTAATTGTAACAAATCAATGCCATCGAAAATGATCTCCCCTGAGGTTGGTTCAATCAATCGCAATAACAACTTCCCAACTGTTGTCTTTCCACAGCCACTTTCCCCGACGAGTCCCAATGTTTCTCCTCTTTCGATCTGGAATGATATACCATCTACAGCTTTTATACACTGTTTCTTCAGTATCCCGGATGAGAAATATTTTCTCAGGTCTTTAACTTCAATCATATAGCAAGCACCTCACAAAATGTCCATTTTCTATTTCTACCATTTCTGGGTGCCTGGTTTTACATATCCCTGTGGCATAGTCACATCGTGGATGGAACCGGCATCCGTCTGGAAGGTTAATTAAAGAAGGACTCATGCCCCTTATCGGTTTTAATCCCCTTTCTGGTAGTGAATTGAGAAAGCCCTGCGTATAAGGATGCAGTGGATTTTTGAATATATCCTCTGTTTTTGCATATTCAACGAGTTCACCCGCATACATCACTGCGATATTATCGCAAATCTCTGCTGCGACTCCTAAA
>Ga0190359_1001473_pt1 | contig 14774 bp, 10 predicted proteins | sample 48721823_MG_FD_161269 | JGI IMG/M metagenome (GOLD analysis project Ga0190359, IMG submission 161269) | Hydrothermal vent microbial mat bacterial communities from Southern Trench, Guaymas Basin, Mexico - 4872-18-2-3_MG | ecosystem: Environmental > Aquatic > Marine > Hydrothermal vents >... | reverse complement strand
AAGATGCAACGGTTTGTTTTGCCGCCAATGTAAAGAGTGCTGCCGATGTAACGGGACAGGAAAAAGTGATAACCGACCAGAGCCAGCTGCCGCTTGTTAAGCCCACACCGGTGAAATCCTCCGGCAACCGGCTGGTGTTCGACCTGAACCCGTTTCAGATACGGGCCTTCGCATTCACGCTTTCCGATATGACCGGCAAGGGCAGCTCCTGGAGTAACGGCAACCTCAGTGGCACCGTGCCGTTCGCCTTCATGACCCGCAGGGAAAAAATCAGATTCATGCTTCTGCCGGAAGAAAAAATTAAGCAGATCGTCATTACCACGGTGTCGGGAAGAGTTATACAGACAATTCACCGTTCTGAAGCAACCGCTGCCGGTGCATACTATGTCTGGGACGGCAAAAATACTCATGATGGTCCGGTATCATCTGGTCTTTACCTGGTTATCGCCTTTACAGACAAGAGAAAACTTTCACAAAAACTGGCACTACTGAAATAACCGCGGGATATCGTAAAAAAATATGATGAAACACACGATAGAATATACAGGCACAGATTTGTTTTTACCTATAATCCTCCCTCTCCCGGTTCAGCGGAAATTCCGCTCTCAACATCTTTCCCCATTGTGTGCCCCGCTTCCCGTTTTACAATTCGGCGGGGTGTGGAGAGGGAGGGGGCGGGGGAAAGATCCCTGCGATGAAAAAGTTTCACCGCAATAAAACAGTAAATAAGTATGTATCAGTCACAATAACGACGGGGTGTGTATTATGAAAAAGATGAAAGGTATTTTTCCGGGGCTTATTCTCCTGCTGAATGTCTTGCCGCTGCCCGCTATTCAGTTTTCCGTTGAGAATGGGGATAATACCTATGATCTCACAATCGGCGGATACGGCGGTCTCTCCTGCGGGCAGATTATCAGCGGATACGGCAGCTTTAACCAGGTAATAAACCACGCCTGGCTGCAGAATGCCTACCTGGGTCTGCTGTTTGATGCTGTAACCAATGACCGGTTCCGCGTTATACTCAACGGTGAAGTGCATTTAACCTTCTCCTACTTTGCACCGTCAAACTATATCGGCAAATATATCTGGAATGACTTCTTTGCGGAGGCATACACTTTTTTTCTCCGCGAGGCGCGCGGGGTATACCTGCTGGGAGACCTTGAATTTGAAAAGCTCTACCTGCAGACGCATGTGGGAAAATTTCCCTACAGTTATAATGCCGAGGCGTGTAATCTGGGGGAATACCTGTTCAGGGGAACGGCGTATCCCACCTATATGTTAAACGGGTTTGACGATTCAACATCCTACCCGCTAATGGGAATCTTGCTGAGCTCCAACTGTGGTCTGAAACCGGTAAAACTGGATCTGATTTTAACCAGTGAGACTCAGAAATATCCTCTGCAGGACTGGTCGCTGGCAGGTATTGCCTCTATCGGTATCGGCCCTTTCGGTGACAACATCGGTAAATTTCTGGAGATAGGCGGCGGTTTGTGTCTGGACAGAGTATTTTCCAAGGATAAAGACTTTACCACACCGGCAGATCCGGACAACCTGTATGAATTTGAAATCACCCAGGACACCATGTATGACAGCACCGGCAATGTTGTATGGAATATTGATGATCCCAATGATATCCATCCGGAATGGGTGTATGATACCTCCGGTAAATACTATACCTTTAAAAGTACCAAAGCCATGCTCAGGTGGCAGATCGATCCGAAAGCGTTTTTCAATGTCGATATTTTCGGTCCGGAAGACCTTAAACTGTATGGTGAAATAGGATTCCTCGGTTTCAAGAACTACGGTGACTACTATGATGATATCAGGGAGCGCATGCCGTTTATGTTCGGCTTTAATTTTCCAGCGTTTAAAATCCTTGATGTCCTCTCCTGCGAAATAGAAATATTCAAAAACCCTTATGTTGCCGGTTTTGAGGAGTGTTTCAACAACGGGGTCGTTAAACCGGTTGACAGAGGCTTTACAACCACCAATTTTTACTGGTCAATTTATGCGAAGAAGAGGCTTGGTGCCTTTACCATAGTCACACAGTTTGCACGGGATCATATTCATCCGGTTAACAACAATCTCTCGTACACCGAGCGAAGTGATGTCCTTGTTGAATCAGATGACTGGTGGTGGGCCGGTAAAATTCATTTCGGTTTCTAGGAAGGTAACCGGGTACTGCATATGAAACTATTTCACAGTCGCATAGTGATTATGAGTGCTCTCATTTTCCTTGGAGGGAAAACAGCAAGTGATGCCGGTAACAAGGTTATCGGTGTCAGCTTGCTGACCCGGGAGCACCGGTTCTATCGGGATCTTGAAAAAGGGCTGCAGGAGGAAGCCGGTAAGAAAGGGTATACACTTATTGTAAAAACCGGTGAATTTGATATTGAAAAACAGGTAAGCCAGGTACATGACTTTATTGCAAAAAAAGTGCATGCCATAATTCTTGCACCGTGTAACTCCCGGGCTATCGGCAGAGCCATCGCTACTATTAACCGGGCCGGTATCCCGGTATTTACCGTGGATATTGCCAATATTTCGCCCCAGGGCAACGTGGTTTCGCATATAGCCTCAGATAATAAAGAAGGCGGCCGGAAAGCCGCACAGATGATTGCGCGGGCGCTCAACAACAAGGGGAAAGTGGTAATAATCAGCCATCCGGATGTCACTTCGGTATTTGACAGAGTGGTCGGGTTCAGGGAAGAGATGATGAAATACCCGGGGATAAAGATAATCGCCGATATACCGGCCTGGGGACAGCGCAACCGGGCAATGTCCATCATGGAGGAGATACTCCTTATGGTTCCCGATGTGGATGCGGTATTTGCGATAAATGACGCCTCCGCACTCGGTGCACTGCAGGCCTGTGAATCGGCAGGGAAAAAGATCGTCATCGTCGGATATGATGCGACGCCGGAGGCGAAAAAGGCAATACTTGACGGCAGGATCTATGGCGACGTGGTACAGTATCCGGATAAAATCGGTACAATCACCCTGCAGACTGTTAATAATTATTTCAATAACAGAAAGGTATCGGTCAGAACCCTGGTACCAATCGGGGTATTTACCAAGGTAGAGCCGGGTTCACTGACCAATAAATAGCGGAGAGTCATCATCGGCAAATGCACACCGTTATACGGACGACTGATATACATTTTCACCAGGTTCCCGCTTCCATGCAATCTCCCCTGATGTGTTACCCATTTTTAATTACATACCTGTTGTATTATGTTTAATTGTCAAATATATTACTTTAATGGTAGAATAAAAATATGCAGCCGACTGCTTTCTCTTAATTGTCGATCGTTGCGGGTGTCATTATATTTGGATACACCTGTTGTATGTAACCATGTGGTAACACTCTTTTGTGACTGCTGTTCCAATGAAATTAAATACCGTCAATCAGCAGATTTGTTTCATCCTGTTATTTGCATTTACCGGAAACCTGCAGGCCCAGAGCGGTTCCATTCGCTTCCACCATCTTTCAATAGAGCACGGTCTCTCACAGAATTCCGCTTTCTGTATTCTCCAGGACAGCATCGGATTTATCTGGATCGGTACGGAAACCGGACTGAATAAATATGACGGTTATTCATTCACGGTGTATGCTGCCAACGATACGGATCCCAACAGCCTGAGTAACAACGGTATTAAGTGTATTTGTCAAGACTCCGCAGGTATTTTATGGATCGGTACCGAACGCGGTTTGAACCGATTCGATCCGGCAACGATTCACAATACCCGTTATGTCCACGATCCTGCCGATACGGCCAGTATAAGTAATAACCGGATACTATCACTCCATGCGGACAGCAGAGGGGCAATCTGGATCGGGACAGAGAACGGCCTGAATGCGTTCGATCGTACCGGCGAACAATTTATCCGGTATACCACGGATCCCGACAACCCGCACAGCATAAGCCACAACAGCATCAACGCGATCCTTGAGGACAATACCGGCACCCTATGGATTGGTACCGACGGCGGCGGGCTGAACAGGTTTAACCGTGAAAAAAATCAATTTGACTGTTTTAAACACAGTGCCGGAAATCCGTCGAGTATCAGTGACAATTATATAACTGCCCTGTATGAAGATGATGCGGGAACACTCTGGATTGGTACCAGGCGCGGATTAAACAGATTCAGCCGGGAAACCGGCCGGTTCGATTCGTACAGAAGAGCATCAGATGATCCGACGAGTTTGAGCGGCAACCATGTGACGGTAATCTTTGAGGATCGGCACCATACCCTGTGGATAGGCACGAATAACGGAGGGCTGAATATTTTTAACAAAAGGGACAATTCCTTTGTGCATCACCTGCACAACCCTGATGACCCTGTCAGTATCAGTAACAACAGAGTGGTTGCAATATGCGAGGATAAAACCGGCGGACTCTGGTTCGGTACCCGCGGCGGCGGTATCAATGTCTATTTCAGGGAAACACAGAAATTTAAACATTACCGGCACATGGCAAACAATCCCAACAGCCTGAGTGATAACATGATCTGGGGCATCTGTGAGGACCATAACGGCATAGTCTGGATAGGAACCGATTTCGGCGGCCTGAATGCGTTCGATCGAAAGCGAACCATTTTTACTCACTATTTTCACGATCCGGATAATCCCTGCAGTATCAGTGACAACAGCATCTACGATGTCCATGAAGACCGGTCTGGCGTGCTCTGGATCGCTACCCGCTCGGGAGGACTGAATAAATTCGATCGAGCAACCGGACGCTTTATTCGGTATACTCACAATCCCGATGATTCGAACAGCCTGGCAAGCAATAAAGCATTCTGTATCTATGAAGACCGATCCGGTGTGCTCTGGATCGGCACCCGCGGCGGCGGTCTGAACCGGTTTAACAGTGAAACGGAGCAATTTACCCGATATATCCACAATCCTGACAAGCCGACAAGCATAAGCAGCAATAATGTTCTCTGTATCGAAGAGGACAGTTTTAATACGCTCTGGCTGGGGACCAACGGCGGCGGTCTGAACCGGTTTTTACCTGAAAATGAATTTTTTACCCATTACCGATCGGACACCACAGATAGTACCAGTCTGTCAAGTGATTTTCTGTTGTCACTGCATGAAGATCGTGCGGGGAACCTCTGGATCGGCACCAATAACGGGCTCAATAAATTCAGACGGGAACAAAAGAATTTTTCCCGCTATACGACTGCGCATGGACTGCCCGACAACGTGATCTATGACATTCTGGAAGATGAAAAGGGAAATCTCTGGATAAGCACCAACAGAGGCATTGCGCGGTTTGATCCCCGAACTGAAGAATGTAAGAACTATGATGTCAACGACGGGTTACAAAGTAATGAATTCAACACCGGTACCGCCTTTAAAAACAAGGACGGCGAGATGTTTTTCGGCGGGATTAACGGATTCAACACCTTTTTTCCGGACAGTATCAGGGACAATCCCCATATCCCCCCGGTAGTTATTACCGACTTTCAGATATTCAACAAATCGGTGCCGGTGGGAGCAATGGCCGACGGCCGCTCAATTCTTGAGAAAACAATCACTGAAACCGACGAACTCATTCTTTCGTATAAAGATAATGTCTTTTCCTTTGAATTTGCCGCATTACATTTTGTCTCGCCGGAAAACAACCAGTTTGCCTACATGATGGAGGGGCTTGAGAAGGACTGGAATTTTGCGGGCAACCGTCGCTATGTTACCTATTCTGTTCTCTCTCCAGGAACGTATGTGTTTCGTGTCAAAGGGTCCAACAACGACGGGATATGGAACGAAGAGCCTGCTGCGCTGAAAATCACCGTTATTCCGCCATACTGGAAAACGTGGTGGTTCTATACCATTTTCGGATTAATTGCTATTGTCTGCACTGCGCTGATATACAGCAGCCGTGTGCGGTATCTGAACCGTAAACGTGAGGAGGAGGAGCGTCTCAGGATTATTACCAGCATCAGTGAAATTCTCGAGCATGGAAAAGCAACGGTCTATCGTCGCGACTTTGACTCCGATAAATACGAATACATCGGCAACGGCATTACGGATATTACGGGGTACAGCCCAGAAGAAGTGACTCTGTCTCTCTGGGACAAGATTGTCATGACAACCGAATTCAGCGGCGACCTCAACGGCTTGACATTAAAGCAGGTGTTCCAGCAGATACGCGAAGGCGCGGTGGATACCTATATAATGGATTTCAAATTCAAGACCAGGACTGGTGATATCCGCTGGGCACGTGATATTTCCACTGCCATCCGCGATGAAGCCGGCAGGTGTTACTGCCTCGGTATTATTGTGGACCTTACCGACCGTAAACAGATAGAAGAGGAGCTCCGTTACCGAAACACGGAGATGAAGACCGATCTGGATATGGCCCATGAGATCCAGGTCGCCTATCTGGAAAAATATATCCCCTATTTCCCGGGTAATGTGGAAGAGGACAGAAGTGTTATCAAGTTTTATCACCTCTATCATCCGGCAAGCTCGCTGGCCGGGGATTTTTTCAGTATTTTTCCCATCTCGGATCATGAGGTGGGTATCGTTATCTGTGATGTCATGGGTCACGGCACCCGTGCTTCTCTGTTAACGTTTTATCTGCGCGGATTGATCGAGCAGCTTATGCCCATCGCCTCAAATACCGCGGCTTTTCTGGATAACCTGAACAGCGGCCTGCACTCGATAATGGGCGCCTCCTATACCCGCGTCTTTACCACCGCCTTTTACAGTGTTGCCAATATCAGAACCCACACCCTGCATTACTCCAATGCGGGCCACCCTGCACCGATGCTCCTGCACCGTAACCGGGGAACCGTTGAGGAGCTGAAACGCAACGGAAACGAATTCGAACCGGCGCTCGGCCTCTGTGAAGATTATCACTACTCCGCAAACGAAAGGCCTTTGGCTGCAAACGATATCGCATTCTTCTTCACCGACGGCCTCTATGAAGTCATGGACAGCAGCGGTACAATCTTCAGCAGAAAACGCCTCTATTCGTCAATGAAACACAAACTTGATATACCGCCCGAAAACCTCCTGGATACCGTACTCTCAGAAACGCAGGAATTCGCAGATAAAAAAGAATTTGATGATGACATTTGTATGATTGCGATGTATATGAGAAATGACAGGTAAAATTTCAAAAAAATTTTTTTTAAAAAACCAAATGTGATCTACGTCACTGAAAAAAAATTCGCTTTGTTTTATCTTAGTATCATATCAGGGATGGGTCATACCTGAGAACCCATTATCATTTTCAGTCCGACACCATATATCGGTGCAACATTCCCGAACAGATGCATACACTGAAATGATACTGAACAGTCTCAGACTTCCGAAGGTCATTCTCCCTCCCACAGCCTTCTCACTGTTCTATCCCCATCCCTGATTTTTTTACTCACTTTTGAAAAAACGGCCATTGGGAAACATTGTTTAAAAATTAGTGTGAAAGTATATTAGAATCCATGTATCACGAAAAAGGCATCCCTTTCGAAAACGTATATAATTTCCGTGATATCGGAGGACACACAACCCAAGACGGCAGAAGGATAAAGCAGGGTATCCTCTTCCGTTCGGATGAAATGTCACGATTGTCAAAAAAGGATCTGAAAAAACTTAACGAATTGAAACTGCGAACAATAATCGATCTCAGGACACCCAATGAGCGCAGGTCAAAACCCGACCGGCTGCCGCCCCACAATACTATTCGCCTCATTTCTGTTCCGATTTATCCGAAAAAGGAGGATCCGAACCGGTGGAAAAAGAAGCTCTGGTTTGTTACCGGCAGGTTTAAAGATTTTGACTTTGAAAAATTCACCCGTACATTTTATCGTAAGATTGCCTTTGAACACACTGCTCAGATCGGCGAAATAATCACCCTGCTTTCCAGTCCCGAAAACCTTCCCGCACTTCTGCACTGCAGCGGCGGTAAGGATCGTACCGGCTTTATCACCGCCTGCATCCAGCTGCTTGCCGGTGTGCCGCGCGAGACGGTTATAGAAAGTTACCTGTACACCAACGTCCTTTTTAAACCCCACCTTAAACGCTATATACTGTTTTTCAGATGGATGACTCTTTTCCAATTAACCACTGAACAGATACGACCGGTTTTTGAGGCGCGAAAAGAATACCTTGATACTATTCTTGATACTGTTTTTGAAAAATACGGATCTATTGACCGTTATCTCAGAGAGGCCTGTAATGTTACAGAGGAAACTTTATCACGACTACACCGCTTAATACTTGAATAAAAACGAAAGACCATACGGAGTAACTTCAGGGTAAATCGCGTACCGGACTTGAATCTTTCCGCGATTGCTCACTTTCAGCAACGACATCCATTGTACCGACCATTTTATCGTATTGTGTCAAAGCTGCGTCGATATTTCCTTTAGTCAAATGTCTCCGGATACAGCGCACCGCTTTTCTGCCCGGCTCACCACGGTATACCAGTGTCCATCTGTTATCGATGCAAAAGAGCTCAACATTCCGACTGTTTTTAAAGGAGGTAAACACTGAGCAGGCCGGTATAGTCAACGTATCACGCAGGATAAATGTATTAAAGCTGATAACATGTTTTTTTCATAAAAAACCATACCGCTCTTACACCCCTTCCGATCAAGTCATTCCTATTCCTTAATAGATTTTGCAAGGAAAATATAATTTTCTTTCAGTATGCTTTTCTCCCAAGTATATTTTTGGTATAATAAACAGTACTGATGTATTTATGCACACCATCTTCAGGGAGTTACTATTGAAGTACATCCAAAAATATGTTCCGGAAAACCTGTTATTCGTGGTACCCGAATTATGGTGAAAAATATTCTGGGAATGATTGCAGGCGGCTATACGGTTAATAAGATACTTAAGACTTATCCTGAGCTTACTCGCGAGTCAATACAAGCTGCTTTGGAGTATGCAGCAGATGTGATAGATGAAGAGCAGGTTGTTGCTCATGTCTGAAAACGATTTAAAGATACTCCTTGACCAGAATATCCCATTTGTTGTAACTGAGTGGCTCCGCAAAAAGCAGCCTCAATGGAAAATTGACCATGTGAAAGGACTCGGGTTTTCGGGCAAATAAGATGAATTTCTATATAAATGGGCACAAAATCACAAAGCAATTGTTATAACCTATGATGAAGACTTTGCGGATGCACGAATGTACTCATTAGGTTCTCACTATGGTGTAAGGTGTAATCCGATTACGCGTATGGCCCACAACAACTGAAAAAACAAAAGAGGTTTTACAACGGTTAATCAAAGCCATTCCTTCAAATGAATGGCTAAAGAGCCTTACAATAATTGACAACAATAAAATTCGGCACCGTACCATTGAATAAGATTGTCCGACACCTTTCTCCATACACTGTCCCTCACAAAAAGCCTATAGAAGAGTCTACGAATACGATATAAGCCGGTAATACTATGATAAAAACATTCACCGACAAACCATACGCAAAAACATTTATTCTGGTCTTTTTCCTCAATATGTGTTTTTTCCTCGGAATCAACTCCCTGAAGATTCTTCCCGCTTACCTGGAAAACCTGGGAGCCCCCAAAGTCTATATCGGCTTCTTCATGAATTTCAAATCACTCGCTCTTATCGGATATGTTCTGTTTCTGGGAAAACTGCTCGGTACGGTCAACAGGAAGAAACCCCTGTTAACCGGCTATCTGGTCTTTTTCGCCTGTCTCGTCGGCATGTCCCTGTTTTACCGTAATTTAACGCTGCTGCTTGTTTTCATGATGCTCGCTTCGGTAAATTTTGCCTTGGGCTTTACCATGCACGTGGCGATAATCCATGCCATTATTCCCGACAATAAACGGGTAGGACTCTTTGCGCTCTTCGGCATCTCCGGCCTTGTCTCAAACCCCATTGCCGCCTTTATCAGTGAACGGTTCTACCAGTCGTTACCCGAATCGCTGCTGTTTGTTCCGCCCCTGTTTTTCTGTATCTGTACCGTGATCATTCTCTTTTTAATACCGGATCAGGATGCCGGGACAACAGCACAATCAAAAGAGAACTATACGTTCATTGACGTGATGAAAACCGGCGGTATCACTCCCCTGGTGGTCTCTGCGGTCATTTTCGGCGGTGCTTCCGGCATCTTTGCCACCTTCATTCCCAATCTGACCCGCTACGCTCTTGACGAGGTCAATATTTTTTATTTCTTCACCGGCTTCTCGGTAATCGCCATCTGCATTCGTATTATAGCAGCCAACTTTATTGATGACCTTCCCCAAAAGGCATTACTGCTTACCGGTTTCATCTCCATATTCGCCGCCTGTATCCTGGCCTATTTTCTATCCGCTTTATGGATTCTCTTCGTCATCGGACTTCTCTATGGCGTCGGCCATGGCCTGCTTTTTCCCACCATTTCATCGGCTTTTGTATCACTGGCTCCGGAGCGTGAAAAACCTGCGTACAGCGATGCTTTTTTATGCACTCATATTTTCGGAAGTTTTTTCCTTACCACACTGATTGGATTGATTGGCGACCTGTTTGGTGTCTCTTATATCTTTCTGTGCGCGGCCGGTATGGTATTGGCGAATGTGACGTATCTGGTTTTTATTAAACAAAGGGTATAACCGTGTTTTAAACACAAGGAATGTAATGATAACTATTTAATAAAAACAGGTTAATAGGGTATGGGTCAGTCAGTGAGATAGTCAGATGCAAGATTATCCGGAAGCTTTCAGCTGTTATTTAACAATTATCAGCTTTTTTATGCAGGATGTATTACCTGCGGAAAGTTTAATGTAATACATACCCGAACCATACCGTTGACTATTCAAAGAAATGGTGCCGCTTCCAATTTCCTTGTAAGAATCAAGCAACGTCGATACTACCCGGCCTTCAATATTGTATAGCTGTATTTTTACTGAGGTTGCACAGAGTACGGTATACATTATTGACGCATTGCTGATATTCAATGATACAATCGACTTGTTACCGTGTTTCTCAGGATGATAAATCACCGGAACATTCTGCGTCTCTCTCCAGTCCGGGTCATATTCATCTAACCAGGCAATAACGGTATCGGATAGATTGGCTGTATCCAGTTTGTTATATCCTATGTCAAATTCTTCGACCGGAACAAGCTGCACTATTGCATCAGGAAGGTCATCCAGAGCGTTAAAGGAGAGGTGCAAGGATGTTAAACCGGTAAGATCCCCTATTTCGGAAGGCAACGCCGTGATCCTGTTATCGGCGAGGCTGAGAAATCTCAGGCCCGTGCAGTTCCTGATTTCTGAAGGTAGACCGATGAGGCTATTCCCTTCCAGATCCAGCTCGGCCAGCTTGTCAAGGTTTCCTATTTCTGCCGGAATGACACTCAAATTATTGAAAAAGAGATACAGTACACGCAGATCCACCAGATTGCCGATTTCAGAGGGCAGACCGGTAAGATTATTGAAAGCAAGGTAGAGCCTGGACAATTTAGTGAGGTTACCTATCTCCGGAGGCAAATCGGTCAGTTTGTTGCTTCGCAATTCCAGGCTTGCAAGAATGGCAAGGTTTCCTATTTCCGACGGGAGACTGGTTAACTCGTTGTTTCGCAGTTCGAGGTATTCCAGGTTAGTAAGGTCCCCTATCTCGGCGGGGAGACTGGTCAGACCTTTTGCGTTAAGTTTAAGCCTCCACACACGATTATCAACCAAATCCACCACCGAATCCACCGGAATAGCATCCAATCCGTTGGAATCAAGAATCGCTCGCACCGCAAGAGAGTCATGAGTATAATCTTGTGCGTACAGAGTGAATGATAGAAAAACGACAGGTAAAAGGACAATAATTCTCAATGTATGTATCCATGCAAACATTCAACCGCCCTCCCTTCTTTGAATCGGCCCTGAACATGCCTTCTTTATTACACTAACCAGCCCGATTAATTCATAAACTTCATATTACAAATAAAGACAGCCAACAACAACTTAAAGACGAGTATTTTTTATCCGTTGAGCCAACACATCATTGCTTTACGAGATACGATAGAAGCTTTTTTTTAATGCTGTGGCGCTTTTTTGGCCGGACCTCGCCACCCGTCGCTACGCAAAGTATTATACAGTCATTCGCGTCTTCATAGTTACAGGCTATCCGGCAGACACGTTGGCTTAATAATTCCTTACATACGTGATCATAACAGATAGCGATTGTCCCTCCTATTATATAATTGTGTTACATAAGCGGTCTATAATACCAACCTCTTAGTCTATTCTTGATAAAAATATATAGCACCACCCTCACTGCCTAATTTCCCAACACCATCAAATTTACCAACAACTTTTTTACCGCAAACTTTCCTAAATTCAGGCCTGATTTTGTATATTTCCCTCCATTGCGCTTTCTTTTGTAATTGGTTTATTCCGTCTTTCTTATAACTATATAACTATGATATGAATCAATGCTTTACAAATGTCAGGCGCTGATAACGTATCTTTTTTTCGCACATTTTTTGAGAAGAAATCTTCGAATTGGTATATTTGTGTTTGAATTTATTAAATGTTCAGCTTTTTGGACGATATTGTGATATTTTATATTAGAAAGGGAGAGGGGACTATAAAGTGCATTGATGATACATCCTTTGGTTTTGTAAAACGGAGAATATGCAATGCGGATGATATATCCGACAATACTGGTTCTGTTTCTCTTTTCCTTCTATACACCGGCATCGAAAACAAAAATACTGCAAAACGGTCTCAATGGATATAATGGCTGTGTGGACTCTTACATTCACAGCTCAGATGATGATTCTTCCATGGTTACCCAGAATTTCGGCGATGATGAGCGTATTGTAACTGCCAACTGCCCCACGTGAGGAAGAATCAAGGCCCGGGTGGTCATCAAATTCGATCTCTCCTCGGTAATTCCTGAAAATGTTTCAATAACCAAAGCGGTTCTCTCCCTCTTTTTCACTACCGGGACTATCGGCAATAAGTACTCTACAGCATACCGCCTCACAAAAGAATGGGATGTATCCGCCGTAACCTGGATGGATGCCGCTGAAAATACTCCCTGGAACACACCCGGCGGCGATTACACTCCGGTAAATGCATCCAAAATTGACTATGCCCCTGACTCAACATGGGAAGAGTACGATGTCACGGATATTTTACGCCAGTTCATACATGGCACACCAAACTACGGTTTAATTATTATGTCTGATCCTGCAAACGGCAACAAAGACCGGCCATACTACTCTTCGGATTATACCGGTGCAGATTCTCTCAGACCGAAATTAACGATTACCTACAGTACCACTGCTATAACATCTCCTAAGCACAAAGACCTGTTAACCGGCGTACTGCTGCAAAAAAACGGCCCGGCCGCAAGACTCTTTGTCCCCTTTGAAAAGCAATACCGGATCTCTCTTTTCAATGCACGCGGCACAAGCGTTGGGGCCGTCTCAGGGAATACGAGTGGATGGTATCGGCTGCAGACCGCATCGCTCCCCGGAGGCATATATATCATACGGGTGATTACCGACAATACGACTGCTGTGGGGAAGGTAATTTGTACAGAATAGTGCGGTGGCATACTTGACGAATCCTTCTTTATTCATCACTCATTGCGCTACGTTTTTTCAGGTGTGGGGTTTTTATAGCGGCTTACTGTATAAATATTTTTATCATTGTACATGCAAAGAAATAGCGGAGACATGGAATGACGCCGGGCAGTGTTACACTGATAAAACCCATACTCTACTCAGGATCGCCATTCCGGGCTTCAGGTGGTGCTTTTTTTGTCAAGCACCACCGGATAGTAATCACTTGTTCTTCTGATTTTTTTACTGAGAGGAAACACCTGCACATTCATCTGATATATCCTGTCAACCTCTTTATTTTTATCAATGGCGCTATAATTCATCAGCACTTTCAGCCGGTCATAGAATTCACCGATCTCTTTTTTAATCATGGCAATGTGATCTGGCGAGGCACGGAAGGTAAAGAAAGTGACATCCGTTTCGTCTTTCGGAAAGCGGTCAATCGCTTCATCGGCCAGCAGTGCGAACTGGTGTTTCAGCTCTTTACGGCCGATAGTCTTCACTTCTTCACTGGCGGTCTGCAGCGGATAGCTCTGGGAATAGGAACCGTCTCTATTTTTAACGATGAATCCGAAATTCAGCAGCATGGCAACACTGGATCCTGCCTCTTCAGGGGTAATCGGAGGCATAAGCGAGCGGGCAAGCAGTGCATAATTATCTTTCCAGTCGAGTATACAGGTCAGTTCCTTCAACGCAATATTGTACCAGTTTTTAAAATATTCATAATAGGCCATGGGTACCGGGTATTCATACACTTTTTTTACATAGTTATACATCTCGACCAGCAGCTCTTTTTTCTCCTGCGCCGAGTCACTCTGGTTAAATCTGACCAGCACATCAAAGTAACTCGCTTCATCCTTGCACAATCCAAGCGCCCTGCTGAAGGCTTTAATGCTCCTGGCGGTAAGATTCCGCTTTCCGTCAATAACCTCTTTTAAAAATGACGGCGATTTTATATCAGCTTTTTTTAAAAAATAACGATATGAAAAACAGGGAGATTTTTTCTTTTTTTCCTTATAGAAATCGGCAAGAAATTTACGGTAATTACTGTAATGTTCAATTTTATCCATACCCAATTTCCACCTGATTGCTAAATACACCGAAAAGATATTAACCCATGTCACAGTAGACCATATAGGCGGACTCAGACCCCGACACGTTTCAATACGCTCACCATACCGCGTATATCATTTCCGGCTTCAGAGACATGAAACCCCTGGCCTTCGTGTAACAAGGAG
>Ga0190359_1001471_pt1 | contig 14779 bp, 12 predicted proteins | sample 48721823_MG_FD_161269 | JGI IMG/M metagenome (GOLD analysis project Ga0190359, IMG submission 161269) | Hydrothermal vent microbial mat bacterial communities from Southern Trench, Guaymas Basin, Mexico - 4872-18-2-3_MG | ecosystem: Environmental > Aquatic > Marine > Hydrothermal vents >... | reverse complement strand
CTGACGGGGAAGGAGGCGCTACTGGTAACTGAACGGGGACAAACTGCTTGCTCTTTCTGATAGTTTGGCCTAAAATACTATTCAGGGAATTCCAGGGAAATGTAAAGCGTGAAAAGGGGGCTACGGTATGGCGATCGTCGACAGGAACTCGGCCATCCCGCTCTATTATCAGATCAAACAGCATTTCAAACAGCAGATCGAGACCGGTGAGCTGAAGCCCGGCGACCAGCTTCCCACGGAGGCAGAGCTCTGTGAGCGGCTGGGTGTGAGTCGTGCGCCGGTGCGGCAGGCGATGGCTGAGCTTGCGCGGGAGGGATTGATCTACCGCAGGGCGGGGGCTGGTTCCTTTGTGGCGCCTGCAGCACCCTCTGCACTCATCGACCGAACGCGGTTGCGGGTGTTGGCGCACTATGATGTGCGCTGGTTGGGTTCTCTTGAGGAAGCCGTTGGCGAGTGGAACCGGGTTCATCCTCAGCTTGAGGTCGAACTCGACGTGCGGATGTGCGGTCGCAATGAGTACCATCAGGTTCTGCAACGCGCTACCGTCCGAGGTGAGGCGCCGGATCTGGCTGCTATGGACTTCGTCTGGCTGTGCTACTACGCCACTGGAGGCTACCTGACAGCCCTGAATGAGTTGGATGCCCGCTGGGTGGGCAACGTGGCGCAGAATCTGGAGGGGCCCGTGCTGCGGACCAATATGATCGATGGTCGACTCTACGGGATTCCTGTGCAAGCGGATATTTCCGGCATGTGGTACCGGAAAGATTGGTTTGATCAGGAAGGCCTGGAGGTGCCGGAGACCTGGGGGGAATGGTTGCGCGTGTTGGATTACTTCGCCTCCGAGGAGGTGCGGGCTAAGTTTGGGCATCATTACGCCCTGGTGCTCCCGGTCACGGCAAGTACCAGTGAAGCCACGGTCAATCTCTTGATTCCCTTCCTGTGGATGGCGGGAGCACGAATTGTGAGCCCCGACGGCATCCCGATACTGGGTAACTACGTCGAGGAAGCTGTCGATGCGTTACGGTTCTTGCAGACGATCACCCTGGATCGCCGGGAGTATCTGCCGAAAGATGTGTATCGCAGCCGGTGGTGGCACCTAGCGCGCTATTTTGCCCAGGGAGAGGTCCCCATGACGCTGGGGGGCACCTACGAGTGGCCTCGCATTCGGGAGGAGGCCGAGTGGTGGAAGACCGAAGAGGATGCCGCGCACGATCTGGGGTTCACGCTTCTGCCGCGTCCCACATCTCAGGTACCCCCTGTGGGTTCTCTGGGTGGTACCAGTTGGGTGATCTTTGCTCAATCCGATGCTCAGGAGATTGCCCTCCAGTTGCTCAAGCTGATGGCGACGACCGAGGCGTCGGCGAGGTTCTGTGAGGAAAACTTGCAGGTTTCTCCTTATGTGTCTGTGAACCAGCGGTTTTTGCGGAGCGATCACCCATGGCTGAGGCAGATTGTCAGCCTTATGCCGTATGTACGCAATCGGCCAGTGGTGCCGCAGTATATGCGTCTCTCGGGCTTCCTCCAGGATATGTTCGAGCATGTCCTGTGGGAGGGCGCTGACCCCGAAGACGAGGTGCGCAAGACCGCGGAGGCGTTGTCTTTGATCATGCTTCGCTAGTGTTGCCAGGCTGTTGGCCCGGCACGAGGGGCGGAAAGCCGCCGATGGCTTGCGGGCCGGCGCCCGTGATTGCCGACCGGTGATTTTGGGGTGGGGGAAATCCCCACATTGCGGCAGGCGTGCGGGGGAGGACCGCTTATCCCCCGCCGAGGATGCCGATCAGCTTGAGGACATCGCCCTCTCGGGGGCGGTAGGTCAATGGGACGAGGGTCTCACCGAGCATGACCGCCGCCACCAGGGCCGGCTGTACGCCAGATGCCTCCAGCAACTCAGCAACTGTCCCTCCGGCAGGTACCTCAATATGGTCACGCCCTCCGAGATAGGCTTTCAAACCACCAGCTATCGTGAACGTGACAGTCATTTCATGAAGGCCTCGACGAGATCGCTGAGTCCAAGGCGGGCCAGGGTCTCTGGTGTGGGAATGCCCTCCCGACTCCAGCCACGTTGCTCATAGTAGTAATCCAGCATCTGTTGAGCAGCCTCGGGTGGCGTGTATTTGCCTGCGGTGGGCCCTTGGGTGGCAGGCTCGCTGACAAAACGGACCGGTGGTGCATCCCATGCGCGGCCGAACCCTTCAATCTCACGTACCCAGATCATACGCGTCAGGTTCCAAATGCGCTCGGAAATATGCAGCAGGTCGTCCCATGATCGCTCCACACCCGTCAGTGCTGCCAGTGCAGGGGCATAGAGATCTAAGGGCATGTCTAGCTCGACCCATTGCAACCTGCAGCACCCGAGGGCATCCATGAGCGGACGGATGTGCTGCAGTTCGATGACTTTTGCAGCTTTCTCCGGTGTCACGGCATCGCGGCCCACTGCGATATCATAGGTAATGGCCCAGGCGCGGTTATGATGCGCCCCGACATCGGCGGTCATGTACGCCAGGAGCATTGAGGTGGCGCTATGCGTGTCATAGGCGCTCTGTTCCATTCCCTTGACGTGGATGGCCCATGCCTCACTGCCCTGCTGGATCCTGTTAGCTGCCACACGCACACCCTCGGCCAGTAAGTCGCCTAACCACGTGCTGCGATGTGCGATCTGTTCGATGAGCGCGAAGACTGCCTCTGCGTTGCCGAAGTGGAGGTCCAGCCCGTTGGTCTGAGCTGGCGTGAGCACACCACGCTCGAAGCACTCCATGGCCCAGGCAATGCAGCCGCCAGTGGAGATGGTGTCCAGCCCAAACTCGTCACAAAGCTGGTTGGCGCGTGCGATGTCCTGGATATCACTCAACCCTAGGTTGGAGCCCAGCATGCCGTTGGTTTCGTACTCCGGTCCCTCGACATAGATATCGTACCTGGGGGCATGTGCATACTTGCCACACGGACTGGGGCACCCGAAACATCCCTTGTCGGTGACTACGATGGTGTCGCGGAACACTGGTGCGTAGATGGACGGGCCGTGTTCGAAAGAACCGGCTTGGAAGTTGCGTGTTGGGAGTGCGCCGTTCCGGTCACACCATGACGTCACCGTCATCGTGCCATAGCGGATCCATGCATCTAACGCCTCAGCCTCTTTACAGGCTTTGAAGGCGGTTTTGCCTATGCCGATGAATGAGTCGGTATCCGCAATCGGAATTCCATTGGTGCCATGGACGGTGATAGCCTTCACTCGCTTGGCACCCATGACGGTGCCCACACCACCACGGCCTGCCTGTCGTCCATAGTCATGATTGATACAGGCGTACTTGACCCCCACCTCGCCTGCCGGGCCAATGGTAGCGATCTGGAAGTCCTCGCCCAGACGCTGTTTCAATATGCGTTCCAGGGCGAAAGATCCCATGCCCCAGTACTCTCGTGCGTCACGAAGCTCCACCCGATCGTCGTCGATGAACAGGTAGACCGGCTTTGGGCTGATGCCCTCGAGTATGATGGCATCATAACCGGCGAACTTCAGCTCTGCGGAGAGAAGCCCCCCCATGCTGGCGCTGGCATATCCTCCTGTCTGAGGGGACTTGGTCGTGACATCCAGTTTGCCGCTGCCGGGGAAGAACGTGCCGGAAAGCGGGCCCGTGGAGATGAAGAGCTTGTTGTCGGGGCCCAGAGGATCGGCCCCTCGTGGCACTTCAGTCCAGAGCAGATAAGCACCCAACCCGCGCCCGCCAAGGAAATCGTGTGTGACTGCCTCCGGTGTCGGCTCGCTGGAGACCGTGCCGGAGGTCAGGTCAACGCGCAAGATGTGGCCTGCATAGCCATAAAGCATAGTCCACCCCCCTTTGCACTACTCGGCGATCCACAAAGCGCCGGTTCCACAGGCCTCGACGCATTCGCCGCACAGATCGCACTTCCAGACGTAAGGAACGTCGGGGCGAGTGAAGATCATGTCCTCTGGACAGACGTCTGCACATGCCATGCACTTGATGCATGTGTCGGGGTCTACTGCATAGGCCCCTCTGTCATTCTGTTGGATGGCCCCGGTTGGGCAGACCTCGGCGCACTGGCCGCATTGGGTACAGACTTGTACCTCAAAGGCGCCAGGTGCGGGGAAATGCGGGGCAATGATCAGAGCGGCTTTCTTGGGATTATTCTCGCGGAAGAGGTGAAGCGAGCACGCCACCTGGCACGCCCTGCATCCTGAGCATCGCTTGTGGTCAACGTACAGCCTCATGAAGTGACCTCCTCGGAGCTAACGACCGACCTCCGGACTTCATGTTAGTTGGGGCCGCCGAAGGGCAATCAGTCAGCGGCACGCTCTGGCTATCCGACACGCCTGTCCCGACATGCACAGATGTCGTTGACGCTCTACAGCTATTCTACTCCTCACGAGGGGTGCGTGCAATGGACGAGCATCACCTCATTGATGAACGCTGTTCACCCCACGGAGAATGGAGAGACTGGTAGCCAGGGTCAGGGCTGCAATGAGGGTAAGCCCGAGGAGGAATGTTGCATCGTGGGCTTTGAGTATCCACTTCGACGTGGCTTGATGCGGGGTCTGACCAGGGCGAGCGGTGCGCAGATCCACGGCATTAAGGACGGCCGCGGCCTGGGCATGGCTGTATGAGGCTGTCTTGCGGAAGATCAGCACGCGCGGATGGTCATACACACTGAAGGACTCCTCGGCTGGTGGAAGGGGGAGGGGGATCTGCGTAATCTGAGGTGCGAAGTTGGCTGCCGCCATGATGGGGTAGGGGGCCTCCTGGTCTGGAAAGACAAAAGGGCCGATGACGAGGTAAGAAGTGATGTCGGCCTCGAGGCGGAAACCCAATTGTCCGCTCAACAATGATCGGTAATAGGTGGTGGTCAGAGGGTATCGGTCGGGGAGGCGAGCGATCGAGGCATAGAGGCGGTTGCTGGCCATGACAATCACATCCGCTTCGTCAAGCCAGCCTAAGAGTTTCTCGCGCTTCTCAGGCGTATCTTCATCATAAAGTGTGAGGGTCACGCCGTGATACATGCCCCTAAACGGGTCGCGTCCGCCAAGTCTGAGTGGCAACCCCCAATCCCAGTGCTCGTTGGCAATGGTACTTCCTGGCGCTACATGGGCGAAGATCCATTGTGATCCCAGGATCCGTGTGTGGGGACGGAGATAGATGCCAGCCATGGCCGTGCCCCAGAAATAGGTCAGCGCCAGTACAGTCAATGTCATGCCTCGGCCCCACGTGCGGGAGCGATGTTGGAGAGTGACAAGGAGGTAGGCCGCCATCACAATCAAGAGGGGATAGAGTGGCAAGAAGTATCGCATGGCTTTGACCCAGCGCGTGGCGTAGAACACGAAGTAGGTCGTGGCCCATGGCCACAGCACCAGGGGCTTCCAGTGCCCTTGTGCAAGCTGTCGTCCCGACAGGCCCCAACCTACCCAGGCCATTAGGCCCAGCGGTAACCCCATGCCCCAGAGTACCATGTTGACCCAGGGGAAGGCCACTGGGGCACGGTTTGTCCATTGCCGGCCCGAAGGGTAATCAATGGCGCCGCTCTGCTCCTGGGCGATCTGCCTGAGACGCGCAACCCAGGTGGGCTCTAGCCTCAGGTCCCAGACTCTTGGTCCCTGAAACGCATAGGGCTGGCCCACACGAAAAGCGAGGAAGGCCAGGGTGGCGGCCAACACCAGGGCCACGCCACCCTGGAGGATTGTGTAGAGCCACCTTCGACCAGGGGATGAGGCCCCTCTAACCGTCCGCAAAAACCATACCATTCCTCCCATGGCCACCAGGCCGCTTGCCAGGACCGCACTGATCTTGCAGGCGGCGGCTAAGCCTGTCGCGAGGCCTCCCAAAAGAAGGTCGGGCCATGGCAAATCTCCGGCTTCCGCCGTGGCGGCCCGTGCCGCCAACCACGCGGTGAGCGTGACGAAAAACGTCGCTGCGCTATCGACCGTGAAGAAGTGTGCCTGCTGGATCATAAAGGCTGTAGTGGCTGCCAGGGTGAGGGCCAGCAATCCGGCGCGTCGCCCGTAAAGCGTGCGGCCGATGAGATAGGTCAGGAATACGGTGCCCAGATCAGCGAGGGCTGAGAGATGTCGCCCCAAGAAGGCGCTGTAGGTCCAGGTAAAGGTGCCCGGCGGGCAGTGGCCGGGCGGGGATCCCGAGATCCTGCTGGCAAGCTGCTGGAGGAAATGAGGAGCCACTGGGGAACAGCCAGACTCCAGCACCTCTGCCAGGAAGCGCGTGGCGAAGACAGGCAGTGTACCGTAACTGTAGATCTGTCGGTTGTTAGCCGGATTGAGAGGCGAGTGGGCCGTATCGAAGTAGACATCGAGGTCACGGGGGATGTGGATGGCGGCCGTGACCATCCGCATGTGTCCCTCATCTGGATGGATCCAGTAGGTCTGATCCCAGTTAAGGCCTGTGAAGCGCAGCCAGGCTGCTGTACTCAATATAGCAAGCACGAACAGATGGTATGTAGCGCGTCGGACTGGTGCGTACACTGTGGCTGTTGATCGGGCATTCATGGCTGAGGATTATAGGGGCTCCAAATGCACCGTCAATTCGCCTTCCTATGGGCTGGTGGGAGCTTTCCTCATGGATCTTGGTGTGTGTCCATCCTTGACCTATGTCCCCAGGAACAACCGCGCCCAAGGCCTATGCCCTAGCCCGAGGCCTATGCCCTAGACCCATGTGGTTGTTGGAATGGCCGCACGAGTCCGAGTCACCGCTATGAGCGTTCGGCGAGGGCTCGCCGAGCGTAGACTGGGGCAACGATTGCTTCAAGCGCTACTGTTGAAGCGGAGGTGGGTTCAAGGTTCAGCCTACCGGCTTCTGGCACGCCATAGTCTGTCAAGTGCGGGCCAACCTTAAAATTACGAGAAAGGGTATTGACAAATACTGGAAAATAGGATATTGTAATAGTAAGTAATCGTTACTAACGATTGCCCCACCTTCCTATGCCCTGATCGGTCAGTAATGTGATGAAGAAGATCACACCGGAACGCGCCAGATTGCAGAATTCCCGACTGGTGCTCAGAACGATCTATGAGCACGGTCCTGTCAGTCGTGCCGAGGTGTCACGTCTTACGCATCTCGCGCGGCCGACCGTCTCGAACGTGGTCGCTGATCTGCTGGCAGACGGACTGGTGGCCGAAGTGGGGCGTGCGCCCTCACGGGGTGGGAAACGAGCTACGTGGCTCAGTGTTGTGGATAAAGCACGCACGGTCATCGGCCTTGACCTCGGGCGGGAGGATTTTCGTGGGGCTGTCCTTGATCTGCGGGGGCGTGTGGTTCAAAGCCGTACCTTGTCTCGCATTCCCAGCGACGGTCCGACAGCCCTCCAACGTGTATACGGCCTCATAGATGACCTCTTAGCGCATGCCGATCATCCTCTGTTGGGTATTGCTATTGGCACGCCTGGCCTGGTTGATGCGGACCAAGGCATTGTACGGCAGGCGGTGAACTTGGATTGGCGCGACGTACCACTGGGCAGTTTGCTCTCTGAACGCTACGCCGCGCCCGTCTATGTAACCAACGATGCTCAGGCTGCTGCCTTTGGGGAGTACATCTTTGGTGATAATCAAGGCAACAGCGACCTTGTTGTCATCAGTGTCGGCTGGGGAGTGGGGGCAGGCGTCGTGGCCCGGGGACAGCTCTTGACCGGTAATCCCTGTGGGGCGGGAGAGATCGGACATGTGCGTGTGGTGGAGGACGGTGTTCGCTGTCAGTGTGGCCAGGTCGGTTGTCTCGAGACAGAGATCAATGCCCGGGCTATCGTGCGCAAAGTACGGAATGAACTCGGTGCATCGGAGAGCCTGACGTTTGACGAGGTGAGGGAACTCTTTAGCGCCGGGGACAAGCGCGTGCACGCGGTTATCCGGGAGGTTGGAGACCTCATAGGTATGGTGGCTGCCATGATCACCAGCATTCTGGGTGGGTGTCGCGTGCTTCTTGCTGGACGCATCACATGTTTTGGCGATGAGTTGCTTGATGCTGTGCGACATTCGATTTCCCAACGGGTCATGCCGGTGTTGGCTGAGCGAACCACGGTAGGATTTTCCACGCTGGGATCAGACAGTGTGTTGCAAGGGGCAGCGGCACTGCTGCTGCATCATGAGCTAAGTCTGTTTTCATCATCGGCAGAGTAAAGGAGGTCTCGTTGAGCGATTCAACCGTGACGGTGACTGCGGTCTCGCGAAGGCCGTCTTTGGGTAGTCTGTTGAAACGGATTGCTTCGCACTTCCTGGTGCAGCGGCTGGCGAAAGCTCTCTTCACCATCTGGTTCGTGACCAGTTTGACTTTCTTCCTCATACGTCTGATGCCTAGCAATCCAGTAGAGGTGTACATTAATGAGCTAATCCTCAATTACGGTCTCCCCTATGCGGAGGCGCGAGATCAAGCGGCCTCGCTGTTTGCTCTTGACCTGGACGCGCCGCTATGGAAGCAATACCTGGACTACATGGTGAACCTAGTGCATGGTAACCTGGGGACCTCGCTGCGTTCTCCGGGCACGACGGTTACCAGCATCATCGTGACGTTCCTGCCGTGGACGATCTTCAGCGTGGGGTTGGGGCTGGTGATCAGCTTCACGGTTGGTGTTGCGCTGGGCATGATCATGGCCTACAAGCGAGACGCGTTTTGGGAGCCCATTCTCTCTGGTGTGGCCTCGACGCTTAGCGCCATCCCCAACTATATCATCGGTATCGTGCTCCTGGTCTATCTGGGGGTCTATTGGGGCCTCGTGCCGATCCATCAAATGCGTGGCTCGCGATCGCCAGGTATCGAGCCAGGCTTCACGCTGGTCTTCATTAAGGATGTCTTATTTCACGCAGCGCTGCCCATTGCAACTTATGTCCTGGCTACGATAGGTGGCTGGATGCTTTCTATGAAGAGCAGTACGCTGAGCACGTTGGGCGAGGACTACGTGACCGTAGCTCGGGCGCGGGGGTTGCCCGAGCGGCGAATCACGACGGCATATGTTGGCCGCAACGCCATGTTGCCCCTGGTCACACAGTTGCTGATCAGTATCGGTTTCATCGTTGGCGGTTCGATCCTGATCGAGAGCATCTTTGTTTATCAGGGCATCGGCCTGCGTCTTCTGGAGGCCCTGAACAACCGTGACTATCCGCTGATGCAGGGCATTTTCCTGATCATAACGATCTCAGTTGTGGTCTCCAACTTGTTGGCGGACTTCGTCTATGGCTGGTTGGATCCCCGCGTACGGGTCAGTGGAGGAGGTGGGTAGCGTGAGCCAGCGTCAGGTTTCCAATAACAATGAACATCGGCTGCGCCCCCTGGCATGGGTAGGGGCTTTGTTTGGGGGCATTGGCAGGTTCCTCAAGCTGATGGCTCGCAATAAGACGGGCTTCGCGGGGTTCTTGCTGTTCATCGGCTTCATCCTGTTGACAACGGTTGGGCCGCTCTTCATCGAAGAGCCTAAGTCGGCGGATATCACCGCAATCTACTCTCCGCCTTCCAGGGAACACATTCTGGGCACCGATAGTCAGGGCAAAGATATCTTTGCTCAGATCGTGAATGGCGGGGCTGATATTATGCAGTTGGCGTTGCTGACGGGGGTGATCTCGACCTTCATCGGGGTCACGCTGGGGTCGATAAGTGCCATCATCGGAGGACGCCTCGATACGTTTCTCACAACCCTGGCCGATGTATGGCTCACAATCCCTCGATTCCCGTTGTTGGCCGTGTTGGCCACGCTCATCAAACTCAGCGACATGGCGATGTTGGCGCTGATCCTGGCCGTTCTGGGCTGGGCGGGGCTTTATCGCTCGATTCGAGCCCAGGTCTTCTCCCTGCGTGAACGGGATTACGTGGAGGCTGCCGTGGCTCTGGATCTGGGCCTGCCTCACATTATCTTCAAGGAAATACTGCCGAATATGATGAGCTACATCGCCATTAGTTTCACGTTCGGCATGACTTCCGCCATCTATGCCCAGGTGGGCCTGGTCTTTCTGGGCCTGGTCCCCTTGACACGAAACTGGGGGGTTATGATCAACCTGGCGTGGACACAAGGGGCCATCTTCTTCCGCGACAGTGTGTACTTCATCATGGCTCCGGTGACGGCCATCGCGCTTCTCCAGCTTTCCATTGTGTGGATGAGCCGTTCGCTGGAGGAGATCTTCAACCCGCGTTTGCGCACCGGTTAGGACGACAGGTTGATATGAGGTGAAATAGATGAACGAACGGGCCGGAGTTGTCAAAGGAGACGCTGTGCTCTCGGTGCGTGACCTTTGGGTCGACTATCAGGCTGAGCGAGGCACGGTCAAGGCTGTGAGAGGTGTGAACCTCGATCTCTACCGGGGTGAGAGCCTGTCGCTCATCGGCGAAAGCGGCTGTGGTAAGACGACCTTTGGGTTATCGTTAGTGCGTCTGCTGGTGAAGGCGGCCACGATTCGTAAGGGAGAGATCGTCTACTACGGTGACACGAAGCCGATGGACATCCTATCACTGAGCGAGCGGGAGCTGCGCCATTTCAGGTGGAGCGAGTGTGCGATGGTCTTTCAGTCGGCACTAAACGCGTTCAATCCGGTGTTGCGCATCTGGGATCAGATGTATGATACAGTCAAAGCCCACGGTGCTATGACGCGCGACCAGGCCCGACAACGCTCGTTGGAGCTGTTGCGCTTCGTGCAGTTGGAGCCAGAGCGGGTCATTGACGCGTATCCCCACGAGCTGAGCGGCGGCATGCGGCAGCGAGTTCTTTTGGCGATGAGCCTGCTGTTGAGGCCGGAGATCTTGATTTTGGATGAGCCGACTACCGCGCTCGACATCCTCACACAGCGGACAATCATCGAGTTGTTGCGTCGGCTGAAACAGGAACTCGGCTTCTCTATGATCTTCATTTCGCACGATCTGTCTATAGCGGCCGAGCTGGCCGACCGTGTGGCCACCATGTATGCGGGTACCATTGTGGAGCTGGGGGATGTCTACGATACATTTTACCGGCCGGCTCACCCCTATACCTTGGGCCTGATCCGATCGGTGCCTACTGTGACCGGGGAGTTCCGCGACCTGATCTCTATCCCTGGAGCGCCTCCTGATTTGATTGAGCCTCCGGCTGGCTGTAAATTCCACCCGCGCTGTCCCTATGCAACAGAGCGCTGTCGCGAGGAGGAACCCCATCTGGAGCTGGTGCCAGGACATGATGGGCACTATGTGGCATGTTTCCATGCCGATCAGGTGTTGCGCCAGAGTGTGAAGCGCATGCAGCCAAACGATTGAGAGAGACTGACATGGACGAATACATTATCGAGGGACGCCATCTGACCAAGCAGTTTGGCCCACGGAAGCGGCGAATCACAGCAGTGGACGATGTTACACTGGGTATTCATCCGCGAGAGGTTTTCTGCCTGGTGGGTGAGAGCGGGTGCGGTAAGACGACTACTGGCAAGATGCTGGCGGGCCTGCTTAAGCCGACGATGGGGGAAGTGCTCTACCGGGGTAAACCGATATGGACGAAGGAGGGGAAAAAAGCCTCTGGGTTCCGTGATTTCCGGTTGAGTGTTCAGATCATCCACCAGGATCCCTACGCATCGCTCAACCCTGCCCACACGGTTCAGGACATCCTGAGCGTACCCCTGCTACGCCATCGGCTGGTGGACGGTCGACGTACTGCACGGGAACGGGTGGCTGAGTTGCTGGAGACCGTGGGACTGTCACCGGTGGGAGACTTTCTCCCTAAGTATCCCCACCAGCTCAGTGGTGGTCAGCGTCAACGGGTGGTCATTGCTCGCGCCCTGACTGTGAATCCCAGCGTCCTGGTGGCTGATGAGGCCGTTTCGATGGTGGATGTATCCACGCGGGTGGGGTTGCTGAGACTGTTGGGAGGTCTTCGTGAGGAGTTGGGGGAGACTTTTCTGTTCATTACCCATGACCTTGCTGTGGCCAAGTTCTTCGCGTGGGATGGGCGGATTGCTGTGATGTACGTGGGCAGTCCGGTGGAGCTTGCGCCGACGCCGGACCTCATTGGGAGCCCGTTGCATCCGTATACTCAGGCCCTGTTGGCGGCTGTGCCGGAGGCAGATCCGGAGCTCACGAGAAGCAAGGAACGTGTTCAGTTACGGAGTCAGGATATCCCAAGTCTGCTGGCCCTGCCCTCTGGCTGTCGCTTCCACCCACGGTGCCCTATCTATGAGCCGGGTCTGTGCGACGTCGAGCGGCCCAAGTTAACGATGGTGGCACCAGGGCACTACGTGGCGTGTCACGTTGCAGTGCGGGAGTATGGCAAGTGATCACACCGGAGCTGGGGCGTGCTGGCTTTCGAATAGCGTTTTTCATGATACTTGTCTCTTGTGGTCTGTTGCTCCTCACACAGCCTGGGAGTGCTGAGTTCGTGGTCTCTTCTGTGGCGTTGGGTATTGGTTTGGTCTTTGCCTTGGCTATCGTTGTACTGGTCAGGCGCAGTGTGCGTTGAACCGACGGGCTATGAGAGGCCTGGCGGAGGCAATCGCAGATACGATGAATGGCATGGAAAGGAGGTGGTTGGCGCCACGAGAGAGTAAGAGGTTGATGCAAGTCTAGGCTGTACGATGTCTGACACTTTTGTAGTCTCAGGTTTCAAGAGGAGGAGTTAAGATGAGTCGGAGACGTTGGTTTTGGGTAGTGCTCAGTGCTGTTACGGTACTGGCGTTTGCGGCGTCATGCGCGACGCCTGAGCCCCAGATCATCGAAAAGACCGTCGAAGTCGAGAAGGTTGTGGAAAAGACCGTTGAGGTCGAGAAGACCGTTGAGGTACCGGTGGAGAAGACAGTGGTCGTTGAGGTCACTCCAGTATCCACCAAGCCAGGAGTCTTCGCCGGTGCTTACCCATACCCCGTGCCACCCGTCGGACATCTGAACATGTTTGCGACGAACAACATGGGTGTGGGCATCTATAGAGCGCTGTTCCACATGCCGTTGGCGTTCTATATGTGGGCGGATGGCTCCTGGGTGCCCATGTTGGCCGAGGACTGGGAGATCGATCCCGATGCTGCCACATTGACCGTGTACCTGAAGAAGGGGATCAAGTGGAGCAACGGCGATGACTTCAATGCCCAGGATGTGGTCACCACCTTCAATGTCCGCCGTTTGGTCAAGGGAACCGTGTGGCGCTTCCTGGAGAGTGTCACTGCCAAGGATGATTACACTGTGGTCTTCAAGATGTCAGAGCCCTCGACCGTCGTCGAGCGCTACGTCGTCCGCAACGAGTATATCGTGGACCGGGCAACCTACGGCGAGTGGTCGGACAAGGTGCAGGAGCTGGTCGACCAGGGCCTGGACAAGGACTCGGATGAATGGAACGCGCTGTTGCAGGAATTCAATGAATTCCGCCCGGAGACCTTGAATGCCACGGGTCCCTACATCATCGACCTGGACAGCATCAATGAGGCCCGCATGACGTTGGTGAAGAACCCGACCTCCTACTGGGCCGACAAGGTGAACTTCGACCTGATCTACCTCTACAATGGTGAGACCCCCACGGTCACGCCGCTGGTGCTGGCCAACCAGGTCGACTACGCCACGCATGGCTTCCCGCCGGCAACCGAGAAGGCCTTCAAGCAGGCTGGCATCCGCATCATCCGCGCGCCGATCTACTCTGGTCCGGCCCTTTACTTCAACCACACCATGTATCCATTCAACGTCAAGGAAGTCCGCCAGGCCATCGCCTACGCCATCGATCGTCATGAGAATGGTACCGTTTCGCTGGGCGAGTCCGGCAAAGCTGTGAAGTACATGGCCGGGTTCAGCGACAACATGGTGCCGCTGTGGATCGATGACACCTCTGTGCTGAACCCCTATGAGTACGACCGTGATAAGGCAGCCCAGATACTGGAGGACCTTGGCTTCACCAAAGACGACGATGGCGTCTGGGTGACAGACCAGGGGCAGCGCATGGAGTACGAACTGACGGCGCCGGCCGAGTATGCGGACTGGTCAGCGGCTGCGGAGAACCTGGCGAACCAGCTCACAGAGTTCGGCATCAAAGTCACATACCGTGGTGTTGAATTCCGCCAGCATCCCGTCGAAGTCAACCAGGGTAACTTCGAACTGGCTATCCGGGGCTGGGGCTCTGGCAACCCGCATCCGCACTTCGCATACGTGCAGGACCTCTTTACGCACAACATCGAAGCTGCTCAGGGTCCGGGCATGAGCTTCGATCTCAACGTCACCACCGACTGCTGCGGTAACCTTGACCTAGAGCAGCTAGTCCGCGATCAGACCATCGGGCTCGATGTCACCAAGCAGAAGGAGCTGGTGACTACGACGGCGGAGGCCTTCAACGAGCTGCTGCCCATCGTTCCCATCTGGGAGCGCTACGGGAACAACCCGGTGCAGGACGGCCTGCACACATGCGGGTGGCCGGCGGATGACGATCCGATCTACAAGAACAGCCCCTACGCCGACTCTTTCACGGTTATCATGATCCTGGATGGTACCCTCTATCCGTGCAATCAGTAAGTGCGGCGGGCTTGAGCTTTGGGCTGTCATGACCTCCGGGAAGCGGCAGCATTGCCGCTTCCCGGATTCTTCGCAGGGACCTTGCTGAATGTTCTGTCTATGATCTGTCATAGGAGTGTTCCATGATCAAGATGTCCCGTGTTTTGCGGCTGCCCGAGGGGCCTTTGGATGGTCTGCCTCCAGTGGTGGAGTATACCTGTATGCGAGTGGCAGAACCCATAACCATTGACGGACGGCTAGATGAGCCAGCGTGGCAGCGTGTTACCTGGTCCACGCCTTTTGTCAAGATGGATACGGGTGAGCCGGTCTCGTTGGATTCCCGTGTGGCGCTGCTTTGGGATGATGAG
>Ga0190359_1001469_pt1 | contig 14784 bp, 19 predicted proteins | sample 48721823_MG_FD_161269 | JGI IMG/M metagenome (GOLD analysis project Ga0190359, IMG submission 161269) | Hydrothermal vent microbial mat bacterial communities from Southern Trench, Guaymas Basin, Mexico - 4872-18-2-3_MG | ecosystem: Environmental > Aquatic > Marine > Hydrothermal vents >... | reverse complement strand
CCGCAAAATTATCTATAATCGGCAATATTATTGATTACGGAGCGAAAAATTCCTTGAATGTGGCAGAAGAAATAGATTATCTTTTTAAAGGGAATTTCATAATTAATAATAAAAATAATTCGACCACTTTTAAATATAATCAATTTAAAGAAAGTTTGAATAAAGTTAATAATATAATTTACCTGGCTGATAACGCCGGAGAGGTAGTTTTCGATAGATTATTGATAGAAGAATTAGCAGAAGAACTAGGAAAAGAAGTAATCTATGTCGTAAGAGGAAAACCAATTATAAATGATGCTTTAATAGAAGATGCTTTATTTTGTGGAATAAATAAAGTAGCAAAGGTTACCTCAAGCGGTTCAGATGCCCCCGGAACTATATTAAAATATTGCTCTCCAGAATTTATGAAATTATATCAGGACGCAGAGTTGATTATTAGTAAAGGACAGGGAAATTACGAAGCCCTTTCAGAAGAGAATAAACTTATAATTTTTTTGTTTAAAGCAAAGTGTCCAGTGATAGCCGAAGATGTTGGATGTAATGTAGGAGATATGATTTTAGTAAGTAGGTGAAAATAAGTTATAAGTATTATTAATAAATCAGAAACTACTTATATATTAGTAATAAATGTATCTAAAAATTTCGAAACTATTGTAGGTAAATTAGGAAAAGTATCTTTTAAAAAGGGAAATTATGTTTATATAGGTTCAGCTAAAGGTTGCTTAGAGGGGCGATTACAAAGACACTTAAGAAAAGAGAAAAGGATATTTTGGCATATAGATTATCTTTTAGAGAATAAAAAGGCGAAAATATTGCAGATTTGGACTATTGATAAGAAGATGGAATGCCAAACTGCGGAAATATTTTGTCAGGATCCAATTACCGAAATAATTAAAAAAGGTTTTGGTTCTTCAGATTGTAAATGTGTAGCCCATCTTTTTTATATAAAAAATAAAGAACTTTTAAGAAATGTTTTAAAAGAAATAGGCTTTTCTATTTACTATTCTTTCAAAATTTAAGATTGATAATCTTCCTGGGAAATAAAATGGCCGCCAGTAATTTCTTCAGATATTTTTCGATAATTTCTGTCGAATTCTATATACAAATTAATTCGATTTGGGCAAGAAGTACCAATTAATTCTTTTCTTAGTATGTATGCTGGTCCTTCATCTTTGTAGGTAGGGGTGAGGTCATTATACTTTCTGATAAGAGTTTTAAACTTTTCTCCACATTTATCACATTGGGTATAAATCCAAATATTTTCAGAAGAATTTTCTCCTTTTTCTCCAAAAAATTTTTTAAAAAATCCAAAGCTCATTTTAATACCTCCTTAAAAATTTATAAAGCAAAATGAAAAATATTTAAGCAGATTAATGTTTAATGCATTTATTTAATTGCATAGGAATTTCCTTTTCTGTAAGCCCTAATTAGTATCTTGTATCTTGTAAATCGTATCTCGCTAAGAGAAAATAGAAGCCAGAAGGCAGAATTCAAAAATCAGAATGAGAAAAAGGAAAATCCATTCGTAATAAGTAATACGAGAGAAAAAGTTTTAAATTTTAAATTATGGTTTTGCGCTTTTTGCTTTAAGCTTTTAGCTGTAAACTGACAACTAATAACTGAAAACTTGTATTTAAACTAATGGCTATTCATTAATAACTGATTTATTATAACATAGTCTAAATTTAAATTAAATCAGAAAATTTTTAAATTGTTTTTTAAAAAAGAAGGAGTTTTAATTTTTTTGTCGAATATATATAGCAAATAAGTGTTACTTTTGAAATTTTTATAGATTTAAGATGAAAAGTGGAAGAAAATATGCCAGATAGATTAGAATTATATTTAAAAGATTTAGAGGAACGTTATAGACATTATTATGAAGTAGAGAGAGACAAAGAAATATCCGGCGTAAAATTAGATATATTTGCCCGATCTTATACTGAACATTTTCGTCAAGTCTTAACTAGGAGTATAAAAATTGACCAGTATTATACAAAAGAATATGCGGTAGTTAAGGCAGAAAGGGATTTTATTGATGAAAACGAAATAGAAAATTTTTCTCAATTTTTAAAATCTCTGATTGATGGGCTGACTACTCCCTCAGTAGATGTTATGTCTACTACTTTAAGTGGAGTTTTAATTACCTCTTCGGGATTTTCGGAAGAAGCGGTGAATTTTGCTAAGAAATTTAAATTTTCTAAATCTTTCTTATTAGGCATTAAAGGGTGGTGTGATGTAAGATTGATTTTAGTTGATTTGAAAGAAGAGAAGTTATATTCTAATCAAAAAGGGAAAGAAGTGCTTTCCGCTTATAAAATTAAATCTTCTTCAGGAGGTGCAAAGAGTAAAAAATAAACATTATAAATCTTTTATAGATAATAAGTTGCTGGGATAAAGAAGTTAGTGTATTACTTTATCTTTTTAATATTATTTATATAAAAGAGGAGGTTATTATGAAATGAATCTTTTAATTTTAGTATTAATTGCATTAGTTGCTTTTGGTATTGCTCTTAGGCATTACGGAGGTTATTTAGAGAAAATTGTTGGGATAGATGACAGTAAAAAGACTCCTGCACATACTATGACTGATGGAGTAGACTATGTTCCGGCGAAAGCACCGGTTTTATTAGGACATCATTTTGCTTCCATTGCCGGAGGAGGGCCAATTGTTGGACCTATTGCTGCTTCTTGTTTTGGTTGGCTTCCTTGCTTTTTATGGATGGTTTTAGGGAGTATATTTATTGGTGGAGTACATGATTTTATGGCTCTTATTTCATCAGTAAGACATGATGGCAAAACAGTAGGGACAGTAATTGGAAAAAACGTGAGCAAAAGAGCCAAGACACTATTCCTAATTTTTATTTGGTTAACTTTAGTTTTGGTAGTAGCTGTTTTTGCTATCCTAGTTGCTAATACCTTTACAGCCAGTTCTTCGGTGGCTACGGCTTCAGTGCTAATGATGGTTGTTGCCATATTTATGGGATATTTACTTTACCGTAAAAATATGTCCCTTAGTAAAGTAAGCATAATAGGAATAATTGGGCTGATTATAGCTGTTTGGGTAGGATTAGCAGCACCTTTTCTAACATTTAACTTCAATACCTGGATTTGGTTGTTGTTAATTTATATCTTTTTTGCCTCATCTATGCCAGTATGGGTCTTGCTCCAACCCCGAGATTACCTGTCTTCATTTTTACTCTACGTAGCTTTAGCTGGGGCATTTATAGGAATTCTTTTTGGAGCTCCAAAACTACACCTGGCTGCTTATACTTCTTTTAAACAACCAGTAGGATATCTATTCCCGATGCTCTTTGTGGTAATTGCTTGTGGGGCAATATCTGGTTTTCATTCTCTTTGTGCATCAGGAACCACTTCCAAACAATTGAACAAGGAATCAGATGCTAGGGTTATCGGCTATGGAGCAATGCTGCTTGAAGGATTATTAGGAGTTATAGCTTTAGGTACAGCTGCTATATTAACTAAAGAAGGCTTGGCAAGTGGATTAGCTGATTGGGGTGGACCGGTTGGTGTTTTTGCTCATGGAATGGGAAGCTTTTTAGCGAATTTAGGTATACCTGAACAGATAGGAATAACTTTTGGTGCTTTAACTGTATCTTCATTCTTACTTACTTCTTTAGATACTGCTACCAGGTTGGGCAGATATGCCTTAGAAGAACTTACTGCTGATTGGGCACCGGCTATTTCTAATAGATATGCAGCAAGTATTATTACCATCGCAGCCGGTGGAGCGCTTGCTCTAAGTGGTAGTTGGAGTGCTATCTGGCCGGTATTTGGTTCCGCAAATCAGCTTCTTGCCGGTTTGGCATTATTAGGATCAACTGCCTGGTTAGCTAATATGGGTAAAAAATATGCAGTAAGTCTATATCCAATGACCTTTATGGTTATTGTTACAATTTGTGCTTTGATTAATTTATTATTTACTAATTTTGGCAAGGGAAACTATCTGTTAGGGTTCGTAGGAATAGTCTTAATAATTCTGGCTGGCTTTGTAGTAAATGAAGGAATGCAAGCAATTAATAAATTTAAAACTCTAAAAACTCAAGATAAATAGGGAAATAATAATTGAAGTTTAACAGCAACAATAGTAATTAGCTAAAATTTTTATAAACTTAATAATTTATGTTTATGTCCCAGCAACTTATTTTGATAGATAAATAGAATAAAAATAAGGCTAACAAGTTTTTTAATTTCGTTAGCCTTATTTTGTTGAAACAGAAAGGGGAAAATCAATGAAATGGCGATTAATCAAAGATGGTTATCATAATGGTTTTATGAATATGGCGATTGATGAAGCAATAATGATAGCTCACCGAGAGGGCCTGGTCTCTCCTACTATCAGATTTTATCAGTGGTCTCCGCCGGCTGTATCTTTGGGTTACTTTCAAGATTTAGAGAAAGAGATAGATATAGATGCTTGCCAAGATATGGGAATTGATATTGTTCGTCGGCCTACCGGTGGCAAGGCAGTTCTCCATGATAAAGAATTGACTTATAGTTTTGTAATCAAAGAAAATCATCCCTTAGTTAATGATTCTATATTAGAGACCTATAAGAAGATTAGTGGAGGAATAATCAAAGGTCTCTCTTATTTAGGGGTCAAAGCTGAGTTAGTTCCTGTAAAAGAGAAATTAAAGAATGATTCTTTAAATAAGGGAAAAATTTCCAAAATTTTTCATCCAAATATTAAATCAATCTGTTTTTCGGTTCCTTCCCAATATGAAGTTCAAGTTAATGGTAAAAAGATTGTAGGGTCTGCTCAAGTAAGAAAAGGAGGAATAGTTTTACAACACGGCTCTTTATTGATAAAATTAGAAAAAGACAAACTATTCTCAGTTTTTAATTTCCGTTCTGTTCAAGTAAGAGAAAAGCTTAAATCAAGATTTAATGCTACTAGCTTAGAAGAGATTTTGAAGAAAAGGATAGATTTTTCAGAGTTATCAGAGATTCTTCCCCGGGGCTTTGAGGAAGAGTTTGGCGTAAAGTTAGTAGAGGGCAAATTAACCGAACAGGAAGAAAGAGTCTCTAAAGACCTCTTTGAAAATAAGTATTCAACCTATGAGTGGAATTATGAGAGAAAAAATAATTGATGAGGATAAATTTTAGAAACTTGGCTGGCAAAAAAAGGAAGGAGCAGTATAAATGATTAAATTTAAAAGTAAATTTATTGTAATTGAAGGAGCTATAGGAGTTGGAAAAACAAGTTTAGTCCTGTTGCTAAGTAAAAAATTTAATGCTAAACATAATTTGGAAGTAGTGGAAGAAAATCCTTTTCTCTCTAAATTTTATGATAATATAGAAAGATATGCCTTCCAGACTCAAATATTTTTTTTATTGAGTCGCTATAAACAACAATTAGAATTAGCCCAACAAGATTTATTTAATCAATTAGTATTTTCTGACTATTTGTTTGCTAAGGATAGGATATTTGCTCACCTTAATCTTTCTGGAAACGAACTGTCTATGTATGAGCGCCTTTATGAGATTATGGTCAAAGATATTCCTCAACCTGATTTAATTGTTTATTTACAAGCGAGCACAGAAACTTTAATGAAAAGGATAGCACTAAGGGATCGACCTTTTGAACGAAAAATATCTTATGAGTATATGAGAAGATTGAACTTAGCCTATGAAGACTTTTTTTCTTGCCCTGATAATTATAAAAAATCGATTTTAGTTAAAATTGATACTAATAATCTTGATTTTGTGGGAAAAAGTAAAGACCTTGAATACATTATTAAGGAAATTTATAAAGGGGATAGTTTAAGGTGAAGAAATTTATTATTGTTTCAGGGAATATAGGTTGTGGCAAATCAAGTTTAACTGACTTATTAAGCAAAAGATTAGGCTGGAAACCATATTATGAAGTAGTGGAAAATAATCCTTATTTAGAAGATTTCTATAAAGATATGAAAAAGTGGAGTTTTCATCTTCAGATATTTTTTCTATCTAAAAGATTTCGCCATCATCAGGAGATATTAAAGAATCCTAACTCGGTAGTTCAGGATAGGAGTATCTACGAAGATGTGGATATATTTGCTAAAAATCTAAATCAGCAAGGTTATATAGAAGACCGTGATTACGAGAATTATCGAGAATTGTTTAGTATAATGACCCAATTCCTTTCTCCTCCTGATTTAATCGTTTATCTTCAAGCTTCAGTCCCTACTCTTTTAAAAAGAATTTCTTTGCGAGGAAGAGATTATGAGAAAACAATTTCTGAGGAGTATTTAGCCCAATTAAATGTATTGTATGAAGAATGGGTAGAGGATTTTAATATTTGCCCTATCTTAAAGGTGCCTGCTGATAATTTAGATTTTGTTAAACGTCCTGAACATCTAAACTTAATTGCCAATAAGATATTAGATAAACTTCAGGGGGTAGAAAAAGTAGTATTTGACTAAAAGAAACAGGGAATGGTTCTCTGTTTTTTCATAAATCAAAGTAGGAGGGAATATTTTGAGGGCAGTATTAATTTACGGTGGAGATGATAAGAGATTAGAATTATTTGCAAAGAAGATATTTTCTGCTATCGAAAGAAAAGGAAATGAATTGAAGGTAATTAAAGCAGAAAGAGGGAGAACCGCTACTAATCTGTTACCCTATGAATTTATCTTTGTAGGCTGTCCAGTTTCAAGCTTATTTAAGGGGAAATTACTTCCTGAATTAACCGATTACATTAAGCGATGCACTGGATTAGAAAGAAAAAAAACTATTGTTTTTATTATTCCGAGGTTAATGGGAAATGAAAAAACCTTAAAGAATTTAATGAAATTATTAGAGAGCAAAGGGTCTTTTATAATCGATTTTAGACAGATTAGAGATGTAGATAAAGATAGTGAAATATTAGCCTCCCGTATAAAATAATGCACCAGAGAACCGTCTCCTGGTGTTAGAGGGAATAAATAATGGCAAAAGATGTATTAAAATATTTAAGAGAGAGAGAATATATTTCTGGTGAAGTATTATCCCGGAAATTAGGTATCTCCCGAGTAGCGGTTTGGAAACAGATACAAAAACTCAAGGACATGGGATATAGAATAATATCTGATCAAAACCTGGGCTACTGCCTGGTTTCCCGCCCCGACCTTTTGCTTCCCCAAGAAATTCAAAGAGGATTATCCACAACCTATATTGGTAAAAAAATATTTTATTTTCCTGAATTAGAATCTACCAATATAATGGCTAAAGAGAAAGCCTTACATAGAACAGAAGCAATAGATGAGGGCACAATAATTATTGCTGAAAAACAGAGTGCAGGTAAGGGTCGATTAGGACGTAAATGGTTTTCACCTGCCGGGGGTATCTGGCTTTCTATAATATTGTACCCTCAACTTTCTCCCTCTTACATATCTCGAATAACTTTAATGACTGCAGTAGCAGCGGTAAAGGCTATTAAGATATGCACCCAAATTGAATCTCAAATAAAATGGCCTAATGATATATTAATAAATCGCAAAAAAGTATGTGGGATACTGACTGAAATGAGTGCCGAGTTGGATATAATAAACTGGGTAGTAGTGGGGATAGGTATAAATGTGAATATAGATCATCGAGATTTTCCCAAAGATATTCAAGTAAATACAATTTCTTTAAAAGAAGTTTCAGGGAAAGAGGTTTTACGTGTCAAGTTAGTACAAACATTTTTACAGGAATTTGAAAAATATTACGAAAAGTTAAAAAAGAAAGAATTTCCTTCTGTTTTAAAGGAATGGAAATTATACTCTCATACTCTGAGGAGAAAGATAAGAGTAGATATGGGAGAGAGAATTATTACAGGAGAAGCGGTAGATATAGATGAAGAAGGAGCCCTGATTCTAAAAAAAGAAGATGGCGAATTGATAGAAATAATTTCCGGTACTATTATTTAATTTTTTTGACATCATCGTTAACATAGAATATTATATTGGTTAACAATAATTTAATAAATCGGAGGATTTGAAAGTGTCAAGCATAAATATTCGTCAGATGACTTTAATCTCTTTGTTTGCTACTTTAACTGCAGTAGGAGCATTCATTTCCATTCCCCTTTATCCTGTCCCTCTTACCTTGCAGACTTTATTTACTCTTTTGGCTGCTATGGTCCTGGGAAGTGTTATGGGAGCGTTAAGTCAGATAATCTATGTGTTGTTGGGCGTAATAGGCCTACCGGTTTTTGCCGGTTTTAAAGCTGGAATAGGTATTTTGTTTGGACCGACCGGGGGATTTTTATTGGGATTTATAATTTCCGCTTATGTTATTGGGAAGATAATAGAATTGAAAAATGAAAAAAATATTTTTTATTATCTTTTTGCAGGTATAATGGGAACTATAATTTTATATATTGTAGGCATAACTCAATTATCTTTGGTTACGGGGATAGGAATAAAAAAAGCGATAACAGTCGGTATGCTGCCTTTTTTACCCGGAGATATTTTAAAAATAATTGCCGCTTCCTTCATTGCCAGTAAATTAAAACCAATAATAGAATTAAAATAATTATACCAATAAAAATAAAATGAAAAGTTACTATAAACTTTGGTGAGGTGCTTAGACGAAAAAGTTATGTTTGAGTCTTTTATCTAATTATTCTTAATCTATTTTCCTTCTCTTTCTTAACACGATACTCAATACGAATTAATAAAAAAAATTAGTAGCCTCGATTAATTGATTATGATATAATTCAATTGTGGTTTTCGGGGCGTAGCGCAGTTTGGTAAGCGCGCTTGGTTCGGGACCAAGAGGTCGGAGGTTCAAATCCTCTCGCCCCGACCATTTTAAAAATACTTTTAATGCAAGAGAATTATCAAAAAAGACCTAATTCTGATAAGTTAAAATTAGGTCTTTTTTATATCTATAAAATTATGAGCAACTCTTTTAAAGTACATTTTTTATTATTTTGGGCAGCATTTAATATTACTTCTCATTAATTCTTTATAATCACCTAGTGCATTGTGAACCCAGCAATCATCCCCACCGGCGCTCTCTCTGAAAGTTAAAGCCATAATATAGGATAGCTCCTTTACGGTTGCCCCAGCGTCCAAAGCTCCTTTAAAGTGTTTTTTTACACATGGAACAGACCTGTTTTTAATGGCCAATGCAAAACAGATAAACTGATAAGTCTTTTCATCGATAGTTCGCTTCTCCTTGTAAAGTTGATCAATCTCATCAAATTTCTGACTAAATTCCGGAAAATGTTCAGCTAATAATCTCATTTTTTAATTCCTCCTAAAAAATATTTTTTTTATTTAAGTTTGGTACATTTATTGTTTTATAGCTCTGCCATTATAGTAATTAAATACTCCAGATTAAATACATTCCACCTACTAAAATTATTAGAACACCAAATATTTTTTTAATTAGAACCGTGCCTTTAGATTTTTCGTTCCAATTCAAATATCTTTGAACGACTTCTGCAAAGGTTCCGGCTAAAACTATTATCGAACAATGGCCAACACCGTAAGCAAAAAGAAGTGCAGCTCCATAGAAAAATCGTGTTACTGATATTGTAAATACAATACCCAACATCGGCGCCATATAAGCAAAAGAGCAGGGACCAAGAGCGATACCAAAAATAAAACCCAATCTGAAAGCAGCTAACAATCCTTTTTTCGAAAAGCTGGTTGACTAAATTTTCCCAGGAAAAGTAATAGGGAATAATTTCTTATTTACCAATGGTTTTTTATAATTTCTTTTTCTTTACAGGCATTATATTCTATTTGGATGGTAGTATGATTTATTTCAAATTTATTTAATAAAATTGAACTAATATTACTTCGTAGCTCTTCAGCTCTACTTAAATTTATATCTTTTTTAACATTTATATGACCTTCAAAAAGAAATTCTTTGTCGTTTGCCTGCCAAACATGAACATGGTGTAAATTGTCTACTTCAGGAATTTCCTCTATTATTTCTTTAATTTTTAAAATATTAATGTTAGCCGGGGTTTTTCCCATTAAAATATTTGTACTCTTTTTAAAAATATCAAACCCTTCTTTTAAAACATAAGCACCTATAGCAAAAGTTAAAATAGGATCGACTATGGTTATATTAAAATAATATATTAATATTCCACCAATGATTACCCCTAAAGAAGAAAGAGAATCTGAAAATAGATGTACATAAGCTGATCTAATATTCATATTATCTTTTGAACCAGACTTTAATAGGAATACAGAAATTGTATTTGCGGCAAGCCCGACAAGAGCAACGGAAATCATAATTTTGCTTTCTATATACTGAGGATGTTGTATCCTTAAGTAAGCTTCTTTGAATAAGAAAAAAGAAATTATTATAAGAAAAGAAGAATTGAATAAGGCAGCTAAAATTTCTGCTCTTTTGTAACCAAATGTATTTTCTAGGGTATTTTCTCTTTTGCTTAGTCTTAAGGCAATAAAGCTTATAATTACAGATATTCCATCACTAAAATTATGGAGGGCATCTGACAAAAGAGAAAGGCTCCCTGATAATAGTCCACCTATTACCTCTACCAAAGTAATTATAAAATTTAATACCATAATAATTATTAAATTTTCTTCTTTAAAATGATTATGCGTATGGTTATGACTCATTACATTTCCCGAATATTTTTTAAGACATCTCCTTTTTTTAGAAAGAAGGGCTAGGCCAACCTGAACCATTATCATTTTGACATTGCTCTTCTTTTTCTAATAAAATATTATTCTCCGGGATATTTTTGTTTAAGATGTCGTTTCGCAAGAGAAAGAAGTTTCTTCTTTTTTATTAAATCTTTAACATATTGTGGATCCGGAAAATTTATTGCATCAAAGATACACCATGTCTTACAGGAAGTGCAGCCTACCATGCAATAGAGTGGATTAGTAACAATTGCATTATTGTCTTTTTTATCATAAGAAAAAACTTCCCTGCCGCAACTGGTGACACACATACCGCATCCGGTACATTTGCTTCTATCAATATAGGGATGCCAGTCAATCTCCTCTCTTGGAATTCCTTTCCAATAGGCATATTTCTCTGGTAAACTCATATTTCATTCCTCCTTAATGATTATTAAATTTTCTTCTTTAAAATGATTATGCGTATGGTTATGACTCATCATTTTTTCTCTTTAATCCATTTAGTAATTTCTTCTTTCTCTGGTATTTTGCCTGCTACCTTTACATCTCCATCAATAACTAAAGCAGGGGTTACCATGACCCCGTAATCGATAATTTTGTTGATATCTGTTACTTTAATAATTTCTGCTGAAATACCAAGTTCTTTAACTGCTTCTTCTGAGATTTCATATAATTTTTTACACTTCGGGCAGCCAGTTCCTAAAATTTCAATTTTCATACTAAATCCTTCCTTTTATCTTTATTTTATACATATATTTTTAAAAAATATTGCCAAAAAACATTCCGCTAAATGTGGCCATAACTACTACTAAAGAAATAAACACCAAAGTTTTTTTGGTTCCTAAAATACTTCTGATAACTAACATATTTGGTAAACTTAAAGCCGGACCGGCTAGTAAAAGAGCTAAGGCCGGACCTTTACCCATACCTGCTCCCAGTAATCCTTGCAAGATAGGAATTTCAGTAAGAGTAGCAAAATACATTAAAGCTCCTACTATTGAGGCGAATAAGTTTGACCATAAACTATTTCCGCCAACTAATTTTTCAATCCAAATTTTGGGGATTAATGCATCACTCCCCGGTCTACCCAATAAAAAGCCTGCTACTAAAACTCCTCCCAGTAGAAGGGGTAATATCTGTTGAGCAAAACTCCAACTGGAACTTACCCACTGAGCCCGTTCTTCCTTATTAAACCACTTAACTAGCATCCAGAATAAAATAGTTAAAAGAATACCGGTTATATACCACTTAGAATTATAGATTACTTGCCAAATTTTAAGTGATTCATCTTTTCCCCAATTAGCAAAAATTAATATCCCTACCAGGGTTGCAAAATAAAATGCTGTCTGCCATAAGGGTCTTTCTTCTGGTGCGTTACTTTTAGTAAATAGGCTTTTGTCTTTAATTTTTTCTTTTTCGTCTTCATGAAAGATAAAGTGCATAGACAAGCCGATTACTATAGAGAAAATAATTGCTCCAATGGCGCGAGCTAAACCCAATTCAAATCCTAATACTCGAGCAGTTAAGATAATTGCCAACACATTGATAGCCGGTCCGGAATAGAGAAAAGCGGTTGCTGGTCCTATCCCTGCACCGCGTTTATAGATTCCAGCAAAAAGAGGTAAAACCGTACAGGAACAAACTGCTAAGATGGTGCCGGAAACAGAAGCGACAGTATAACTTAAGAATTTATTGGCTTCTGCTCCAAAATATTTTATTATATTTTCTTGACTGATAAAATTAGCAATTGCTCCGGCAATAAAAAATGCAGGAATCAGACACAATAATACATGTTGACGGGCATAATTCTGAGTCATTAATAGAGATTCTAATATTGCCTGCAGTATTCTGTAATTACTAAAGGGCATAAAATAAAAAAATGTAAATACCGCGATTATAATAAATATTTTTGTTCTTTGTTTCATTATTTTTCTTTACTCCTATAAATATGAATATTTCTCTATATAGTATTTCTTATTATCCGACATATCTCTAAGATATTTTAATTACATCTAAATTTTTCTCTTGTATTTTCTTTTTTGCATTTATTAAACTTTTCTAAATCCTGTTTCGATAATTTTAGTTCATCCTTTAAAGTTTGAATTATTTTATGATTTTCTATTTCAGGGTTTACTGCATAGATAATCCATTTGCCCTCTCGATGATTAACTACAAGGCCTGCTTCTTTTAAAATTCTTAAGCTATGGGAGATTCTTGATTGTTCCATATTTAAAATATTCATCAACTCACAAACACATAATTCACCTTGTACCAAAAATAAGTAAATGCGTAATCTAGTTTGGTCAGACAAAGCCTTAAATATTTTTATAACTGTTTCTTTTGATTTTTCCATTTATCACCCCTCCTAAAATATATGAAGATATTATCATATAATCATATTTTTTACAAGAGATAAAGATAAAATTTTTATAACTGGCTAAAGCTAAAAACATATCCTAAAAAGGTATCAGAGCTATTTGAAATATACATATTTCCCTGAAAGCTATGTATGTTTACCAGTGATGTTGGGGATTTTGTAAAAATATTCTTTTTTAAAGCTAAATTAATGTAGAGCTTTTCTATAAAAGAGGATTTTTACTATTTTCGTAGTATAATATTAAAATAAAAGAGGAGGTATCAATTATGAAAAAAACAGTATCAGGTGTCACAATTGAATGCGTGAAAGGGAATATAGCTTCCCAGACAGACATTACTGCAATTGTGAATGCAGCAAATGCTCAGCTTAGAATGGGTGGGGGGGTAGCAGGCGCCATTCACCGGGCAGCGGGTCCGGGACTGGAAAAGGAATGTCGTCCCTTAGCTCCCATTAAACCGGGAGAAGCAGTCATTACCGAAGGGCATAATCTTTCCAATCGTTATGTAATCCACTGCTTAGGACCTGTTTTCGGCCTGGATAAACCAGAAGATAAGCTTTTGGCAGATTGTTATAGTAATGCCCTGAAACTTGCCGAAGAGTATAAAATAGACTCAATTGCCTTTCCTGCAATCTCTACTGGGGTATTTGGTTATCCGATTAGGGAAGCAGCAGAAGTAGCATTTAAGACAATTATGGAAATTATCCCCAAGCTCCAGCATGTTAAGAGGATTAGATTTGTCCTTTACAGTGACAGCGATCTTGATATTCACGAAAAAACTTTTTTCGGGAAATAGAACAGCCACCTATTTTAAAAATTATGTTTTATATATTATTGCCAAATTTATTTTTTTAATCATTTTTAAATTATTCTTTAGGCTTAAAGTAACCAGCCAACAAAATATGTCCCAGAATGGTCCGTTTTTTATTGTAGTGAATCATTCAAGTTTGTTAGACCCAATTATTCTGGAGATACCTGTTAAGCCTAAAGTAATTTTTATAGCTGCTGCTTATCTTTTTAAAATAAATTGGCTTGGTTATTTATTAGGGATAGCGAATACTATCCCGATTCATAGAAAAAACAATAAAAATAGTATTAAGTCCACAAAAAAAGCTTTGAAAATATTAGAGCAAGGGGGAGTTTTGGGAATTTTCCCCGAAGGGGGAGTTGACCGTCAGAAGGATAATTTACCCATTAAAGCCGGAGCCGCCTATCTGGCTACCAAAGTAGGGGTTCCCGTTGTGCCCGTAAAACTTAAGGGGGCAGATAAAGTTTTACCGAGAGGAGTAAAATTCATTAGAAGCTTTAATAAAATTGAAGTAGAAATTAAGAAACCAATTTATTGTCCAAAGCGAAGTAACTTGAATAAGGAAATTATTAGAAACATAGTAGAATCTTATATAAGAGAGATATATTAAATAGGGCTTAAAAATTTGAAGGTAAAATATATGGTAACAGCATAACTTCTTTATTAAAATAAGGAGGCAAATAAGTTAGATGAATAAAATTAATCTAAAAGAAAAAGAAAAGAAAGATATTATGAATTTACGCAAAATTATATTTATAGTGATTCTGTCTATTATATTGTTAGTGATAGCCAGTATTCTTTTATTAATCTGGTGGCCTACCAAGCCCTCATTGGTAGAGATAACTAATTCCTGGGTTGCCCTAATTATGGTTTATTTAGTTCTAATTGTATTTTTGTTTGAAAAGCCAATCTATAAATTTTATAATAAATTTTTTGATATTATTACCAAGTCAGGACGACACCAGGTACAGCAGACGAAACAGAAAGAGCTTTTAAGACCGATTTC
>Ga0190359_1001468_pt1 | contig 14787 bp, 6 predicted proteins | sample 48721823_MG_FD_161269 | JGI IMG/M metagenome (GOLD analysis project Ga0190359, IMG submission 161269) | Hydrothermal vent microbial mat bacterial communities from Southern Trench, Guaymas Basin, Mexico - 4872-18-2-3_MG | ecosystem: Environmental > Aquatic > Marine > Hydrothermal vents > Microbial... | reverse complement strand
CCATCGATCTCCTCGGCGACGCAGAATCAAAATACCGGCTCCTTGCAGCCGTGGAAAAGGCCAAATGTTTTCTGAGCAGCAATCCATACGCCCGGATTCGCGAAGAATATATCCACGGCGATCTGCATCTCGATATCGAAATCAGCCGGTATGAATATGAGGAAATGATAACTCCGCTGGTTGAGAAAACGATCGCCTGTATTCACACCGCGCTGAACGACGCCCGCTTCCTTCCGGGAGCAATCGACACGGTAATTCTCGCCGGCGGTTCAACCCGTACCCCGCTGGTTACCGAAATGATATCAAAAGAACTGGGCAAAACCCCCGAGCAGATTGTGGATCCGGATACCATCGTCGCACTCGGCGCAGCGGTACAGGCCGAAGTGATTGCCGGCGGCACACCGCATTCGATCCTGGTGGATATCACACCCCACTCATTCGGCACGGAAAGTCTCGGCGAGCGCGACGGAATGCCCGTCACAGATCTCTATGTCCCGGTCATTAAACGAAACACGCCTATCCCCGTGTGCAAATCTGAAGTCTTTTATACAGTCCATGACAATCAGGAAGCCGTGGATGTAAAAATATATGAAGGTGAAGAACCGGTATCCACGGATAATACATTCATCGGCGAATTTACCGTTGAAGGCCTGGGGAAAAAGCCGCAGGGCAACCCGATTGTGCTCAAGCTCGATCTTGACGGCAACGGAATACTCACGGTAACCGCGGAAGAAAAAGAAACCGGGTTGTCGAAAACCGTTACCATGCGTACCGGGAAGAAAAGACGCAAAAGTGACCCCGCCGCTTCTCCTGTCCATGACGCCGTTGTATACAGTAAGGAAGAAGAATCTTTCACGAATACCGGTAAGCACGGTTCTTCCAAAATCCGTGAAATCCCTCAAAACAGGCATGCGACCGAAGCAGTGAAGCTCAGGCAACGTGCCGAAAAAATACTTGACAGGCTTGATGAGGTCGATGCAAAGGAGATACAGAACCTTCTCGAACAATCGCAAACCGCTCTGGACAACAAAGACTGGGAGACACTCACCGAAATAAACGAATCGATTTCAGACATGCTCTTCTATCTGGAGGATTGATGACAATTGTCTGCCCCGCATGCAAAAAGGAAAACACCGGCGACATGGTCTGTTCACGCTGCGGGTGCGACATTACTCCGCTTGCGGAGATTATATCCGCAGCGGAAAATGTCCTGAACCACGGCATAGCTGCGCTCAAACGAAAAGAAGGGAAAACCGCTCTTGCATGTGCAAAGCGCTCATGGGCGCTGAAAAACTCCATTCAGGCTGCTCAACTGGGATTTTTTGCGTCATTGATGATAAATGATTCTGTGGAGCGGACTCGTGTATGGCACAGGAGGATAAAACCTAACTCTCAACAGTTTTCATCCGCTCTATAGCTCATTTTATCCGGTAATTCAATAAAATTTAAGCAAAGTATTCTCTTTTTTCTCGATAATAACGAAGAGTTTTCGGCGAAACAACAAGTTCCTGAATTATTTTTCGGTACACAGTAATAATTTTGTTATATTTATCTATCATATGTTCATATAGTATATTGTACTTTGCAATTTCAGTTTTCAAGAGTTCATACTGATGAAAAAATAGAAAAAATTTAACGTGGAGGTATCTATGTCAAAAAAAATTTTTCTTTTGTTAGTAATTCCCGGTCTTCTGTTTTCATCGGAAATTAAAAAGGATTATTTTTTCACCAGACCGGTCATTGCAGGAGGTGCTGCAATAATAGAGGGGTGTCGTTTAAACAAAGATGCTTATGCTCCTCTGTTATCGGTAAAGCCGGTACGGCTGCTTGTTCCAAGAGGAGAGGTACCGGTTTCATTTACCGTTGAGTATGGTGAACCGATCATGCTATCCGGCAGTTATTATCTCAAACCCGTTACCCAGGGCGGCAGAAAGTCAAAAGAGCCACCGCGGGATTATTTAACCCGAACCTCATCGGTGTATGACAGGGATGCATTTTATCCCCGTGCGGTCAGCTCCGGTGACTTTTTCAAAATCAGAAAAAACGGGCATATCATCTTTGGCACGGTTATGAATCCAGTTCAGTATAATCCGGTATCGGGCGAGGTGCGATACTACGAAAAAGTTTCCGTTACGGTGAAGACTGCTCCCTCCGGCAACTTACCGATATATAAATGCAACAGCTTTATCAGGAGTCAATTAAAAAATCTCGTTGACAACCCGGAAGCAGTCGACGTCCTTCCCGACAGCAAAAGGAATCCCGGTGATTATGAATATCTTATCATTGCCTCCGAAGAAATAAAGGATGATTACGGCCCGTTCATCGAATTCAACAAGCGAAGAGCTATGCGAACAAAAGTCACCCCAATGTCGGAGATTCAATCAAGCATGAGCGGTGACGATGATGCGGATAAAGTTCGAAACTACATAATTCAGGAATATGAAAAGCACAACATTGTGTATGTCCTTCTCGGTGGTGATGATGATAACCACATCTCAGATGATGTACCACACCGTGGTATGCATGCGTCATTTTATGATTACGGTTCGGATTACTATGACGACAAGGATGTTGCAGCAGATTTGTACTTTTCCTGCCTTGACGGTGACTGGAAAGACAACAATCAGTATTATGGCGAGTACGGCACCGAGGATATCGGTTGGGAGGTTTATGCTTCGAGGTTTCCTGCCGATAATTCTTCAGAACTGAACAATATCATGGAAAAAACCATTAAATACACTGAATCACCGGTTGCCGGCGAAATAAAAAATGCGTTACTTGCAGGAGAATATGCATGGGGTCCGCCCGACCATCCGGTCGAGTGCTGGGGAAAAGATGAAATGGAGCTATTGAAAGGCTCCATCTCAAAAAACGGTTATACCACGGAAGGCCTTCCAAGCAGTTGGGATTTTACCGAATTATACGATAAAGACCAAACATGGTCAAAGACCACACTGATAAACGCAATAAAAAACAACAAAATACACTGGCTGAACCATGTGGGGCATTCAAATAATACCTATATTATGAAATTGTATGTCAATGATGTCAATACAAGCAATTTTACCAATGACGGCACCAATGCTAATTTTTTCTTTTCGTCAACCACCGGCTGTTATAACGGCTCTTTTGACAATAAAACGCCGAACGGGAATTACACCTCCGACTGTATTGCCGAACAATTTGTTGTGGGTATCCCTAATGCTGCAATAATATTCCTAAGCTGTACCAGATATGGTCTGGGAGACGACGGTACCGCGAGTGCCGACGGCACCGACGGTTCAAGCGTCAGATACCAGCGGTACTTCCATGATGCAATATTTAATAAAAAACTGCACTATGCGGAGATGATGAATGCCTATTCAAAAGAGATAAATGCAGACCTTATCTGTATACCGAACAGCGATATCAAAGATCCTCCCTATTTCGGCCAGATGAAATATATGTGTTATGAATGGACAATACTCGGGGATCCGGCTCTCTCGTTCTGGACTGAAGAACCCCAGGAACTGCAGGCTGATCACCCGACCGAATTGAGCAGTGCACCATTCACCTGGGACACTAAAAATCCATATACTTGGGTCGCACTTCTCGACGGTAACGGCAGGGAAGATACGATTATCTGTGCGCAGTTGACCGGCGAAGACGGCAAGTGCAATATTGACGATGAGGCACTGGTAAATTTCATTGATGCCAATCCCGGCGGCAAACTGAAAATAAATGTAAAAGCACATAATTATCTGCCTTACCAGGGTGAAATAACTATTGATATCTCGGGTATCTCGGATAATATTGTTGAAAAACTGAAGAATACGATTGCTCTCAACGCAACTTACGGCAGAATCGGCTACCGTCTACCGGTAAATGGAATGGTAACTCTCACTGTATACGATTCCAAAGGATCATTGATTAAAACTCTGTTGAACAAAAAACAGAGCACCGGTTACCATTCTGTGGCATTTAATCAAAGCGATATCAGTAACGGAATTTATTATTTAAAAATGGATGTAGATAATTACAGTGTAGTAAAGAAATTTGGTATAACCAAATAATTTATGGTTGTAAAATGTATCCAGGCATACTGTTAAAAGAGCCTTTTTCGAAAAAAAAAACGGGCAATATACGGTAGTTTAGGGGCTGATGACAGATACCTTGCCGGAAATATAGTTCTTTGATAAATATTTCAGGGGTATATAAGTTAATAAACAGGGGTGGATAAACTGTATTTCGTACTTAATTTAGGATATATTTCGTTTCCCATAGAATTTTAGTTCAATATTACGGAAAATGCATTTTGGCTTAAATTCTAAAATTGTATTATTATTATTAATGGCATATAAATTTTTACAAATACAGCCATTATTAAGGACAATATTATTCCCACGCCGTATTTAATAAACCATTCTCGAATAAAATTTTTATTTTTATGTGAGATTGTTATAGATTCATTTATATAGAGTAATTTACCGAATTCAACATCAGATAACCCTCTTATGGGAGGTATTTATGATTAAAAGGTTGTTTCCATTTCTGATAATTCCTGCTATATTGTTTGCATCGGTACTTGAAAGCGAATACAGTTTCTCAAAGCCTGTTATAACAAGAGGGGCGGCTATTATAGAGGGATGCCGTTTTACCCGGGACGCATTCGCACCACTGGTTCCGGTTAAACCCATACGGGTATTAATTCCCTATGGTGAGGCAGTTGAATCATTTGATGTTGTCTATGATAATCCAATTTATCTTGATGGAAAACACTATTTAGCTCCCTTTCGCCCCGGTGGGAAAATAGGGTCAGCACCACCAAAGGACTATTTAACACGCAGTTCATCCTTTTATGACAGGGATGCTTTTTACCCGTCTTCGGTGAAATCGCAAAATTTTTATACCATGAGGAAAAACGGCCATAGTATTTTCATCGCACTTCTTCATCCGGTGCAGTATAACCCGGTAACTGGAAAAATAAGATACTATAATCATATTTCAGTAAGTATTAATACTAGAAAAGCAAGAAATGTATCTGTCTATAAATGCAATGCTTTTATCAGGAGCCAGTTAAAACGTCTTGTTGATAATCCGGCAGAGGTGGACAAACTCCCCGACAGTAAGACCTCCAGCACTGACTATGATTATCTGATAATCACGACAGATGCACTTAAGGACGCGTATGACACTTTTATGGAGTTCAACAAGAGGAGGGGATTGAGAACACGGGTTCAGACTGTTGATTATATAAAATCAAACATTGACGGTACAGACGATGCTGATAGAGTGAGGAATTATATTATTCAGGAGTATGAAAATAACAATATTAAATTTGTTCTTCTCGGCGAAGATGATGATAATAATGAGAGTAACGATGTTCCTCATCGTGGGCTTCGTGCTCAGATGTATGATTATGGCACGGATTTTAACGACGACAAAGATATAGCTGCAGACATGTATTTTTCGTGTCTTGACGGTGACTGGAAGGGCAGTAATCAATATTATGGAGAACCGGGGTCTGAGGATATAGGCTGGGAAGTGTATGCTTCCCGTTTCGCCGTTGATGATAAAACGGAACTGAATAACATTGTTAATAAAACGATAAAATATTCGGAGCAGCCAGTCACCGGAGAAGCATTAAACAGTTTGCTTCTCGGTGAATATGCATGGGGCCCTCCCGACCATCCGGTTGAGTGCTGGGGTGGTGATTGTATGGAACAACTCGATGGACAATGTACTGCAAACAATTATACGACATACGGGTTCCCCAGTAGTTGGAGTGTCAGTAAATTGTACGATAAAAACACCACTTGGTCGAAAAGTACTTTAATTAGCAAAGTTAAAAGTGAAAAAATCACCTGGATTAACCATGTCGGACACTCAAACAACACGTACATTTTTAAGTTATATAATAGCGATGTAAATACCTCCAATTTTACGAATGACGGTTCAAATGCAAATTTCTTCCTGGGTTACACCTACGGTTGTTATCCGGGAGCATTTGACAACAGAACCATGGCCGGGAGTTACACCACTGACTGTATCGCGGAACAATTTACCGCGGCAATCTCAACCGGGTGTGTGGCTTTTATCAGTAATACACGGGTTGGTTTGGGTGATGACGGTACTGCAAGTGCCGACGGTACTGACGGCTCAAGCCAGAGATACATTCGGTATTTTCACGATGCGGTTTTCGGTAAAAAAATTCACTACCTCGAGATGATGAATGCTTATTCGAAAGAGGTAAATACAGATCTTATATGTATACCCAATTCTGATATTAAGGCCCCGCCATACTTCGGGCAAATGAAATGGTGTGCGTATCAGTTATGTGCTCTTGGGGATCCTGCACTCTCAATTTGGACAGCCGATCCTCAGGAACTACAGGCCGATCATCCGGCAGAAATTGCTTCTACTGCGACAAAATTTTCCTGGGACACAAAAAAGGCCTATACCACGGTTGCCCTGCTTGACGGAGCACGGGGAGATATTATCTGCTCACAGATAACCGGCGAAGACGGTAAGTGTGAGATTACCGATGACGCATTCAAAGACTATGTCTCAAACAATCCGGGAGGGAAACTGGGAATTGTTGTCAAAGCCCATAATTACCTGCCCTATTCAGGTGAAATACTTATTAACCAGACCGGTATTACAACCAATGCAGATGTAGTTATAAATAACCGCATTTATTTGTCCAAAAATATGAGCAGAATATATTATAGCATATCGACTCCTGCGTTCGTAAACATCACGATTTTAAACTCAAAAGGAGCCTTACTAAAAACGATTGTTAATACGCACCAGAATATAGGAGAGTATTCCGTGATATTTCAAAACAGAGATTTAAGCAACGGTGTTTACTACATGAAAATGAGAGTAGACAATAAAACTGTAATAAAGAGCTTTGTTTTAACAAAGTAAAATTGATATATTTGAAATAATATTAAGGCATATCTAAGGTATAATTTTATATTGGATGGAAATATAATCACTATCTTAATTATTCTTAAAAATTGGGAGGCATTATGTTTAAAAAATTTCCAATAATTCTATTAGTACCTGTTTTATTATTCTCTGCTGAAGTTTCTAAAATGTATTCTTTTCCTGCACCGGAGGTATATAAAGGACGAATACATATGCAGGGGTGCAATTATATACGGGAGCCGTTTGCACCGTCTGTAGTGCAGAAAGGAATCTGCCTTCTTCTGCCGGTGGGGCACAAAGCTGTATCATACACAGTTTCTTACGGTGAACCGGTGACCTTGCCCGGAAAGCACTATCTGGAACCCTACCGGCAGGGAGGAAGACTTTCAGTTAAGCCCCCGAAAGATTATCATACCCGAAGCTCATCGGTGTACGATAAGAATGAATTCTATCCTGCCAACGTCAGATCCGAATTCTATACCACACAATATAAGAATGGCATGCCGATGTTTGTTGCTAATATCAAACCGGTTCAGTATAATCCTGTAACCGGAGTAATACGATATTTCCCGAAGATGAATGTAACGGTACAGACGGAAGCGATGAGGAATGCTCCGGTTGTCAAGTTCACCCCGATGGTAAAAAGTCTTCTGAAGCTGCAGGTGCAGAATCCCGAAGCACTGGAGGGTATACCGTTTACCCCGCCACGGGAAGACGCCTACCAGTACCTGATTGTGACTACGGACGATTTAAAAGATTCATTCGACGAATTTATTGCATTTAATACACGAAGAGGATTGAAATCAAAAGTGCAGACTATGCAATGGATAAAATCCAATTCGAGCGGTGTGGATGATGCGGAGAAACTCAGGACATATATTAATGAACAATACGAAAATAACGATATTATCTTTGTACTTCTTGGTGCGGATGACGACAATAATAACAGTAACGATGTACCGCACCGCGGACTCCGCTCGGAAATCTATGATTATGGCAAGGATTATTATGACGATAAGGATGTCGCCGGTGATTTGTATTACTCATGTCTTGATGGAGACTGGAAAGGAAACAATCAATACTATGGCGAGTACGGCTCCGAGGATATCGGATGGGAAGTATATGCAGCGCGTTTTCCGGCGGATAATACCACCGAGCTTGGCAGAATGATTGATAAAACAATTTCATATTCGGAAAAGCCGGTAGCTGGAGAGGTAAACAATCACCTGAATGCCGGTGAGTATTTATGGGGACCTCCGGATCATCCAGTCGAGTGCTATGGAAAAGACTGCATGGTTCAGAATTATGGAACATGCACCGCGAATAACTACACAACCACCGGATTTACCGCCAGCGAATGGAACACGACCGAACTGTTTGATAAAGACATGAATTGGACCAAGAATACTTTAATTCAGAAAATAAATACCGATAAAATTGCCTGGATAGATCATGTCGGACATTCCAACACCGGGTATATCATGAAATGTTATACCAACGATATTACCGACAATAATTTGAAAAATGACGGTATAAATGCCAACTTCTTTCTTGCTACAACCTGGGGTTGTTATCCCGGCTCATTTGACAACAGAAGCGTTGACGGCAGCTATGGCTCGGACTGTATCGCTGAACAATTTACCGTAGGTATCTCACATGGAGCTGTTGGCTTTATCAGCAATACGCGTTACGGTGTCGGTGATGACGGCACTGCAAGTGCCGATGGAACCGATGGCTCAAACCACCGCTATGAAAGATGGTTCCATGATGCTATTTTTGACAAGAATATACACTACGTTGAAATGATGCTTGCCTATGCAAAAGAGGTCAACAAAGACCTTATTTGCGAGTCGAACATCAAAGCGCCACCATACTTCGGGCAGATGAAATGGTGCGCATACGAATTCTGCCTGATGGGTGACCCGGCACTCTCATTATGGACGAAAGAACCAAAGGAACTTACAGCCGACCATCCCACCAGTATAGCGGCTGATGCTACAAGCTTTACCTGGGATACTAAAAAACCATATACGACAGTTGCTCTGCTTGACAATTCGCGGGGAGAAATTCTCGTATCTCAAATTACCGGCGATGACGGCAAATGTGAAATTTCCGGTACCGCTCTCACCGACTACTTGACGGCAAATCCCAGTGGGAAACTCGGTATTAATGTAAAGGCACATAATTACCTTCCCTATTCCGGTGAAATAGATATTGTAGGAACCGAAATAGCAAATAAAAGTACTGTGGCACTTAAAAAGAATCTTCTCAACGGAAGAACCGGTACCATTGCGTACTCGTTGAAAACTGCCGGGATGATTACTATTTCTCTTTATAACTCGAAAGGTGCTCTTATTAAGGCACTGGTAAATGAATTTCAAAATGCCGGTGACCATGCAATATCTCTCAGCAGAGAACAGTTAAGCAACGGACTTTATTATATAAAAATGAGCTGCAACAATAGTAATCTGATTGAGAAATGTATGGTAACAAAGTAACCGTTGGATTTCATCCATAAAACAAAAAGCCTCTCTTTTTAAGGGAGGCTTTTTGTTATTGCTTGGTATAGTAAATAGTCATTACACAAGAGCGCACCCGAAGAGTACTTTTAAGGTGTTGATCCTAAATTTACAATAACTTTTTCAGTAAAAGTCCCTCTTTGGAGTATTCAGGGGGCAGTCTTGTCAGAACTAAGTATAATTTTGATTATCATTACGGTTTTGACTATATTTATCTGTGGAGGTTAAAGGGGAAATGAACTACTGCAAATCAGATTATGGCATATTCACCTTATCTGTTATTTTTATTGTCGCAAGCAGAACAAATCACAAACTAAAAAAAATCTTCCAAGTGAGGAATTATGTATAAAAAGCTTTTACCCGTCATTTTATTCCCGGTAATAGTATTATCAGCAGTACTTGAACATGAGTATAATTTCAGTAAACCTTTTGTAGAAAACGGCATTGTATGGATGAAAGGATGTCGACCCATAAAGGACCCTTTCACCCCGTGTGTATCCATCAAAACGGTCAGGCTGCTTGTTCCCTATGGACAGAAGCCGGTTTCATACCGTGTTTCCTACGGGGAAGCAACATACCTTGAAGGTGTTCATAGGGTCGCTCTGTTCAGGCCTGGTGGGAGAATTTCAGCGGGTGGCCCTCCCAAAGACTATTTTAAACGCAAATCATCTCTGTGTGATAAAGATCAATTTTATCCGGTACTGAAACGCTCAAACCATTTTTACACGCAGCAGAAAAACGGCTATGCTATCTTTATAGCTAAAATTAATCCGGTTCAGTATAATCCGGTTACCGGAAAAATACGGTTCTATAAAGATATCAAGGTTACGGTAACTACTGAAGCAACAAGAAGTCCTGTTCGTAAACTGTTTCCCTACACAAAAAGTCTCCTTCAGTTGTATGCAGACAATCCTGAGCTGCTGGAAAATGAACCCTATACAGAAAAAAGTGCGGACAGTTATGAATACCTGATAATTACCACAGATGCGTTAAAAAATTCCTTTGACCAATTTATTGCATTCAATAAACGAAGAGGTTTAAGAACCCGCATCCAGACAATACAGTATATCAAATCGAATGTATCGGGAACTGATGATCCTGATAAAGTCAGAAATTATATAAATGACCAATATGAGAATCACAATATTGTTTTTGTCCTGCTCGGAGCGGATGATGATCATGGCGTGGACAATGATATAGCGCATCGCGGATTCCGTGCAGCAATGTACGATTATGGCACTGATTATTACGACGATAAGGATGTTTGTGCAGATCTGTATTTCTCATGTCTCGACGGTGACTGGAAGGGCAGTAATCAATACTACGGAGAATACGGTACAGAAGATATCGGCTGGGAAGTATATGCCGCCCGGTTCTGTGTTGATAATGAAACAGAGCTAAACAACATTATAAATAAAACTATTAAATATTCGGAACAACCGGTCAGAGATCAGGTAAAAAACAACCTCGTTGCGGGTGAGTATTCCTGGGGGCCACCGGATCATCCGGTGGAATGCTACACCAAATACGAGCTGGAACTCCTGCGGGACTCGGTATGCTCTAAAAACGGTTTTACCACTTTTGGGTTTGGCAGCTCCTGGTTGAACGACACCTTATTTGATGCAGACGGTACCTGGAATAAGTCCCAATTCATAAACAAGATGAAAAATAATAATATAACCTGGATTAACCATGGCGGCCACTCTAATAACACCTATACTCTGAAAACAATGGCAAATGATGTTACCAACCAGAATTTTGACAACGACGGTACGAATGCCAATTTCTGGATTGCCTATTGTCACGGCTGCTATCAGGGTGCCTGGGATAACCGAACTTCAGGCGGCAATTATATCAGCTCAGATTGTATTGGAGAAGCATGGACTACCGGGATCCAAAATGGTGCGGTGGCTTTCATAAGTAACAGCCGTTATGGGTTGGGTGACGACGGAACCGTAAGCCCTGATGGCTCTGACGGCTCCAGTCCCAGGTTTCAACGATACTTTCATGATGCAATCTTCGGACAGAAAATCCATTATCTGGAAATGATGAACGGATATTCAAAAGAGGTGAATGCGGATCTTGTCTGTATCCCCGAATCCCAGATAGATGAACCCAAATATTTCGGCCAGGCCAAATATGTCTGTTATGAAGTATGTGCTGAGGGTGATCCCGCCCTCTCAATATGGACTGAAATACCTGAAGAATTGGATGCAGACCATCCAAGAAAAATAAAATCAAACGCTACGGCATTTACCTGGGAAACAAAAATGGCCTATACAACGGTTGCCCTGCTTGACGGCGCACAGGGTGATATTATCTGCTCCCAGATAACCGGCGAGGACGGTAAATGTGAAATTTCAGAAGAAGCTTTAACGACCTATTTAACGGACAATCCCGAAGGCAAGCTGGGTATAGCTGTTAAAGCCCACAATTTTTTACCCTATTCAGGAGAAATACAGATTGAGCCCCAATTAGGTATCTCAAATCATACCCAATTTACCTATAACAGTAATTTCAATTTTTGCGGAAGAAATGGCTGGATTACATATGTATTACCTGTTAACGAACGCATTACTATTTCAATATATAATTCTAAAGGAACACTTGTTAAAACTATTGTAAATGATTTTCAAATGGCAGGGGAATATATCAGGACATTCAGCAGCAGGACGATAAGCAATGGAATTTACTACTTACGAATATGCACCACTAATAGAAATAGTGTTGAAAAATTCATTATACTGCAATGATGTAATTTTTTATTAAATCAGAAAGGGTTTTTATTAAAAGGTATAATTTTTTAAAAGCCTATACGTATACAAAAATTAAAAATCTACTGCCAACTCAAAGCCCCAATAGGTAAACCTGCCATAACCGGCTTTGTGACCATAGAGATACTGGCCGAACTCAGGAGTAACACTGAGAATCTCAGCTATTTTAAACTGTACATGACCGTAGTAAGCATGGGTATTATTCCATAAGGAATCATATTTCGCATAACCATGTTCTGCATGAATGTAACCATAGCCCCCTTCAAAAGATAACCAGTCCAAAGGCTTAACATTTAATATTGCACACATTTCCATAGCTTTTCCATTTTGCAGCTCATAATCATCTGTCGGTATTCCATTGGTATCCAATACCACCTCATGCTTGGGATAAAAAATATCAACGACATCCGATCTTCCGGTACCGCGCCAGACAAAAGGATTGCCGATATACACACCATACGCGCCGAGATTCTGTCCCCATGCAAAATTATAAGCAGCGATAACCGGTCCCAGCTTTACTTTAGCATCGGCACCTAGAACATAGCAATTGACCGGTACTTTGTTACCTTTATCCTTTAATACATCTTTGTGTTGAGCGGTTAATGTGTACTGTTGATATCCTCCGGCTAATTCACATCCCGTAGCAAAAAAATCATTCTCATAGTGGAGCCCGAAACTCCCTTCAAACTTTGGAAATTTAGATTCGGAAAATGTGCTCTCTTTACCTTGCACATAGACGGCGACAGAATCCACCTTAATAGCCGCAGCCTTTGCTTCCCATAAAAAACCCGATTCAAGCTCACCGGAAGCAAGATTCGTCCCGAATGAGAGCTGAAACATCGCATTCCTGCCGGTCCATAATGCTCCGGTATTCGCGAAACTGTTGCCCCCAAGAAGCGCCTGATTACTTGTATAAAAACAGGCCGGTCCATCGTTCTGGCCAATTAGCAAGGTCATCCAATCAGTAATAAACCACTCCGCATAGAATTTTCTCAGATGCATAACCATATTCTCTCTTACTACCAGTACCGGAACCCCAACACTGTTTATCATACTTTCATAGGCCCCCAAATGGCCTAAACCTATCTCTACACATATACCTATTTTATCTGCATTAAATTTAAAACCCATTTTAGCGTACGGCCACAAGGTACAATAATAGAGAGGTATGCTGTCACTATCTATATCAACGGAAGTAGTATCAAGTGTAGTATCATTGGTTGTAAAAATAGTATCTATTTCCAGAGCTACCGTATCATCATAAAAACGCTCGGTTTTTGACCAGAAGATTGAAGGATAGACTGTTCCGTAAATATCAAATTCAACTGCTTTCAAAGGCAACGCCATTCCAGCAAGAGTAAGGATACCAAAAAATACCGTTCTCATCACTCTACTTCCTCCTTTTTATGCCCTATCTTTATAGTATTATATCCTAAATCATGTATTACTTTTTTATCGTTTTGTATGGTAAGTCTACTATCTTAAAATTCAGCTGCAAGTTCTGTTCCCCAGTAAGTAAACCTTCCGTAGCCGCGTTCCTTACCGTACCAGAATTGTCCGAATTCCGGACCTATCTCAAGAATATCAGCTATTTTAAACTTTAATCCCGCATAATATGCACGGGTGTCCTGCCACGACTCATCATACTCCTCTAACTCGTGTTCAGCGTGCACATACCCATATCCGCCCTCCAGAGAGAGCCATTCCAGTGGTGTTACATTCAGTATCCAGCACATCTCAACAGCTTTTCCGTTCTTCATTTCATATTCATCAGGGGTACTTCCCGGATTATCAACAACCTTCTCGTGGAACGGATAGAAGATATTAACAATACTTGACATTGGATCATCCTGTACCCGCCACACAAGAGGATTACCCATTTCAATCCCATATGCTCCTAAATTCTGGCCCCAGGCCCAGTCATAAAAGAGGGCAACCGGACCTACCTTTGCACCGCATTCAAATCCTCCGACATAACAATCAACATCCTCTTTGCTAATATCTGCCGGGACCTTATATTTGTGAATTGCCATATTATACCGCTGGTACCCACCGCCAACTTTTAAATTTGTCGATAAAAAATCCTTTTCCAGATGCATTGTATAACTTCCTTCAAACTTCGGTATTTTTGTTTCAGTATAGATATACACCTTCGCATCACGAAACTTTACTGCAGCGGTGTCTATTTTAAGGACTGCGGCTTTCACTTTCCAGGAAAAACCTTCAGCAAAATCATCCGGCGAGAGGTAGTTTCCCGCACTGAACTGAAACATCGCCCTGCTGCCGGTATAGAGGCATCCTGCATTCCTGAACCGAAAATCTCCATAAAGACGCTGATTGCTGGAAAAGAAAGATGCGGGAGCATAATCTTTCCCAATCAGTAATGACAGGTAATCGTTGATATACCACTCAGCGAAAAACCTTTTCGCATACATCGAAACATGCTCTTTTGTTAACAGAATAAAGGCCGGATCATCGTTAATAAATCCCTGATACATACTCTTTCGTATTCCAATTTCCAGGCATACGTTGAATCTATCACCTTTGACGTTAAAACCGAGCGCTCCATAGGGCCATAAAGT
>Ga0190359_1001467_pt1 | contig 14790 bp, 9 predicted proteins | sample 48721823_MG_FD_161269 | JGI IMG/M metagenome (GOLD analysis project Ga0190359, IMG submission 161269) | Hydrothermal vent microbial mat bacterial communities from Southern Trench, Guaymas Basin, Mexico - 4872-18-2-3_MG | ecosystem: Environmental > Aquatic > Marine > Hydrothermal vents > Microbial... | reverse complement strand
TAGTCTGGATTATTCATAAAAACTCAGAAAAATACAGCTAATGGCTTTAATTACAACAATTTACAGAAAATCAAATTTTAGAACTAAGTTTTTATTAATGTGATGGTTTAGAGCTTAATACTCAGTTTTATGAATTATTCAGGCTAGTAAAAATGCATGATAAAAATGAAATTATTTTGAAAAAGGTTTGCATTTTTCATTTTGTATTTTTATTTTTTGCAATAAACTTTACGAGAGTAAAAGCACGAACCTTTCTGCGTATTTCTTCAATTTAGTCTGCATGTAAATTTACATGTACTGGGAAAAATTAATTAATATTTACTAAATAAGGAGTGGATTCCAAATGAAAAGTTTAAAAAAGTCAACTATGGATGGGAATACAGCCGCTGCTCATGTGGCATATGCATTCAGCGATGTGGCAGCTATTTACCCCATTACACCTTCTTCTCCTATGGGAGAGCTGGCAGATCTTTGGGCGGCAAACGGAAGAAAAAATGTTTTCGGTCAGACAGTTGATGTAATTGAGATGCAGTCCGAAGCAGGCGCGTCAGGCGCTGTACACGGTTCTTTATCTGCCGGAGCATTAACAACAACATTTACAGCTTCTCAGGGGCTTATGCTCATGCTTCCTAATATGCACAAAATAGCAGGTGAAATGCTTCCCGCTGTTTTTCATGTTTCCGCAAGATCTCTTGCATGCCAGAGCCTTTCAATTTTTGGTGATCACTCAGATGTGATGTCAGCAAGAAATACAGGCTGGGGTATGATCTTCGCAGGATCCATACAGGAGATTATGGACCTTGGCGGAGTTGCTCACCTTGCGAGTCTGAAGGCAAAAATACCTTTTATCAATATTTTTGACGGATTCAGAAGCTCACACGAAATTCAGAAAATAGAAGTAATTGACTATGATGCATTTGCTGAAATGATTGACATGAAGTATGTTGAAGATTTCAGAAAAAGAGCTCTTAATCCGGAGAATCCAAGAGTTAAGGTGGGAGCCCAGAATCCGGATGTATATTTTCAGGGAAGAGAAACAGTCAATAAATATTATATTGCTGCTCCCGGCATAGTACAGGAATACATGGATCTCATTGCAAAATACACAGGAAGAAACTATCATCTGTTCGATTATTTCGGAGCGCCTGATGCTGAAAAAATTATTATTGCAATGGGAAGCGGAGTGGAAACAGTTGAAGAGACTGTTAATTATCTTAATAAACAAAAAGGGGAAAAGGTTGGTTTAATTAAAGTCAGACTATTCAGACCTTTCTCTGCAGAGCATTTTATCAAAGCAATCCCGGCTTCAGTTAAAAAGATTGCGGTTCTGGACAGAACCAAAGAACCGGGATCATTGGGAGAGCCCCTTTATCAGGATGTTGTTACTGCATTAAAAGATAAAAAAGATATAACTATTGTAGGCGGAAGATACGGACTTTCTTCAAAAGAGTTTACACCTTCAATGGTCAAAGCTGTTTATGAACACCTTGACGGCGCTTGTTTCCATGGCTTTACAGTAGGAATTGAAGATGATGTAACAAAACTTTCAATACCGGTTAAAGAACATATAAACACACTACCAGAGGGAACAATAAGCTGTAAATTCTGGGGTCTTGGTTCAGACGGAACTGTAGGTGCAAATAAGAACTCAATTAAGATTATCGGTGATAATACTGATATGTATGCACAGGGATATTTCCAGTATGATTCAAAGAAATCAGGGGGTATAACAAGAAGCCATCTTCGCTTTGGGAAATCTCCTATACAGTCCGAATATCTTGTTTACAATGCTGATTTTATTGCATGCCATAATCCTGCTTTTATCGGGAGATATGATGTTCTCGAAGGAATAAAAGAAAACGGGATTTTCCTTCTGAATTCTCACTGGTCAAAGGATGAGGTCTTCAATCATCTGACAAAAGACATGCAGAAAACAATCATTGAAAAGAAAATAAAATTTTACAACATAAATGCTCTTGAGATTGCACAAGATGTGGGCCTTGGCGGAAGAATCAATACTGTAATGCAGGCTGCATTCTTTATTATATCCAGTGTTCTTGAAAGAGACAAGGCCATTGAACTTATTAAAAATGCAATTAAAAAAACCTATCTGAAAAAAGGCGAAAAAATTGTTGAAATGAACTGGGCTGCAGTGGACAGAGTAAACGAAGCCTTGGAAGAAGTCACAGTACCTGGTTCTCTTCCTGAAGAATATATGGAGATGAAAAAACTTATTCCTGATGATTCTGATGAGTTTGTTAAAAATGTAATTGAACCTGTTATGCGTGAAAAGGGAGACCAGATTCCAGTATCAAAAATGCCTCTTGACGGTTATGCCCCTTCAGGAACAACAGCTCTGGAAAAACGGGGCGTTGCACCTCTGGTTCCCCACTGGATTGCAGATAAATGTATTCAGTGTAACCAGTGCTCTCTTGTGTGTCCTCATGCTGCAATAAGAACAAAACTGATTGACAGAGAGAATCTGAAAAATGCTCCTGATACATTCGAGACTTTAAAAGCATTAAGCAAAGACGGCGATAAATATGATTTTAAGGTTCAGGTATTTATTGAAGACTGTGTTGGCTGTATAGACTGTGTCAATGAATGTCCTAAAGATGCTCTTGTTATGAAACCCATTGAAGAGGAACGCAAGGCAGGTGAAGATCAGAATGTTGACTTTTTCCTTTCCATGCCTGAAGATGTGTTAAGTACTGTTGTAAAAGAGACAAGTGTCAAGGGAAGCCAGTTTAAACAGCCCTTAATGGAGTTTTCCGGTGCATGTGCAGGATGTGGTGAAACTCCTTATGTAAAGCTTGTTACACAGCTGTTCGGCGACAGAATGATTATTGCAAATGCTACTGGATGTAGTTCAATATGGGGCGGAACATTCCCAACTATTCCCTACACAAAAAATAAAAACGGACACGGTCCTGCATGGGCAAACTCCCTGTTTGAAGATAATGCAGAATACGGGTTCGGAATGCGGCTTGCTGTTAATTCGAACAGAAAGCAGCTTCATTTTCATATAAACAAAGCTCTTGAATTCGGAATTACCGGGGAACTTGCGGATCTTTTCAAAAAATCTCTGGAATTGTGGAATTCTGTTGGTGAAGAGTCAAAAGTCAATGCTGTAAAAATTCAGAGCCTTTTACCTGCAGCATTGGAAAAAGCCAACGGTGATCTTAAAGCCAGCCTTAGCAGGATAAATGAGCTGAAAAGCTATTTTGTTGATAAGAGCGTATGGTGCTTTGGTGGAGACGGATGGGCATATGATATCGGATACGGCGGTCTTGATCATGTGATGGCTTCAGGTAAAAATATTAATGTTCTTGTTATGGATACTGAAGTTTACTCAAACACAGGAGGTCAGGCATCCAAGGCAACACCTGTTGGTTCTGTAGCTCGTTTTGCAGAAGCCGGTAAACCGACAATTAAAAAAGATCTTGGTTTAATGATGATGAGCTACGGTTATGTTTATGTTGCGTCAGTTGCAATGGGCGCAAACAGAAGCCAGCTTTTAAAAGCCATTGTTGAAGCTGAAGCTTATGACGGCCCGTCAATAATTATTGCTTATGCACCGTGTATTAATCATGGATTTGATATGGCCTTTACACAGCAGGAAGAGAAAAAAGCTGTAGATTCGGGATACTGGCTGCTTTACAGATATAATCCTGCACTGAAAAAAGAGGGGAAAAATCCTCTTATTCTTGATTCAAAAGAGCCCAAAGTTCCTGTTAAGGAATTTTTCGAGGGCGAAAGAAGGTATGCTTCTTTAAAACAGACATTCCCTGACAATGTTGAAAAATACTGGAAAGAAGCGGAAGTGTTTGTTAAGGAGCGTTACGAAATGTATAAAAGAATGGCAGAGTAGTAACATGTTTTAAAATATTTTACTTAAGCCCTCTTCTGAGATAATCATAAGAGGGCTTTTTGTTCCCAAATTATAAACTGTGGAGGTAGGTATGAAACGTGCATTAATAATTTCAGTGATTGCTATTGTGATATTTGCAGGGTGCACAAAAAAACAGACTGTAACATTGGATTTTCCTGTAATTATTACAGACAGTTCTGCAGAAAAGCAGATGACTTTTGATGAGTTGATCGAAAATCTGAAAGGCAGCAACCTGATTTCTGTAGGCGAAATTCATACTGACAGTCTTACTCATGTAATTGAGAAAAAAATTCTGAAATCAGTTTACTCAGGTAACAGTAATATTACAGTTGCGCTTGAGATGTTTGAAAGAGACGTTCAGAAATACTTGGATGATTATCTTGCAGGGAAAATTGATGAAGCGACGTTTTTAAAGAACTCCAGACCGTGGAATAATTATAAAACAGCGTACAGACCTTTGATAGAATTTGCAAAAAACAACAATCTTGCTGTACTTGCAATGAATGTACCGAGAAGATATGCGGCAATTGTTGCCAGAAAAGGGGGAGAAGGATTAAGTACTATTCCTGATTCAGAGAAAATATGGATAGCAAAAAATCTAAAAGCATTAGATGATGAGTACAGAAAGAGGTTTGTTGAACTGATGACAGGCGGAGATAAACCTATGCCTATGAAGCATATGAATCCTCAGAAAATGTACGAGGCTCAATGTTTAAAAGATGATACAATGGCAGAATCAATTGTCAGTTATTTAACTGAACATCCGGAAAAGACTGTTTTTACATGCGAAGGATCTTTTCATTCCAATTACAGACTCGGATTTATCAAGAAGGTACTTCTGCTTAAACCCGAATTAAAAGTTTCCGTAATCTCAGTTGTGCCTGTTAAAGATCTGCAGAATATTAAATTTGAAGAGCACAAAGGGCTTGGTGATTTTATTATTTTTGTAAAAGGAGAGAGTGCCCGGTAAAACAGGCTTGAAATTTATCAGGTTTTAAGGTAGATATACAATGTACAGGCGCAGGGCTCTGCGCCTGTTTTGTTTTTCCCCTTTTCCCTTGTTTTTTCTGTGTGTCTATTGCGATATATACCAAAATCTCTAAAGCCACTGTTTGGCCTTCAAAAATCATAAATTGAGTATTTTAAATAAAAACTTGCATTTTATGAATATTTATTTTACATTTAGACGTCTTATTGTAAAATAGGAGTGCATAATGGTTGTAAGACCTTTTTGGATTCAAAAAATACAGAAAGCGTGGGATAAACGTTCAATCGTATGGCTTTCAGGTGTTAGGCGGGTGGGTAAGACAACTCTTGCCCGAATGTTTTCAGATGCTGTTTATTTTAACTGTGATCTTCCTTCTGTAGTCAGTAGCCTTGAGGATCCGGAATGGTTTTTTGATAATTTGTCAGGTGAAAAAATCGTAATATTTGATGAGATTCACCGTACCCCGGATCCCAGCAGAATATTAAAAATAGCGGCTGATTCTTATCCGCATTTTCGCATACTTGCAACGGGTTCTTCGACTTTGGCGGCTACAAGAAAATTCAGAGACACCTTGACCGGAAGAAAAATTATGATAAGCCTGCCTCCTGTACTTTGGGAAGAGTGTAAAGATGTGTTTGGAATAAATAGCCTGGATAAACGGCTTCTAAACGGAGGCCTTCCGGAGCCCTTAATGGCCGAAAAAAAGGATCCGTATTTTTTTTCTGAATGGATGGATAGTTTTTATGCGAGGGATGTGCAGGAACTTTTCGGTGTACGAAACAGAACAGGTTTTTTAAATTTACTGAAATTGTTGCTCAGGCAGAGCGGTGGATTAATAGATTATTTATCTTTATCAAAATTAAGCGGTATAAGCAGGCCTGCGGTAAAATCATATATTGAAGCCATGTTACTTTCGCAGGCAATTTTTCTTGTAACTCCTTTTCACGGAGGAGGCAGAAGAGAGCTGACACGGCGGCCCAAGGCATATGCTTTTGATACAGGATTTGTTACATTTTTAAAAGGATGGGATACTATTCGTGATGATGACAGAGGTGTTTTATGGGAGCATCTTGTTCTTGATACAATTCTGACCATGGTTAATCCGTTCGAACTGTTTTACTGGAGAGATAAATCCGGAAGAGAAATTGATTTTGTCGTTAAATGTAACAATAGCCTGGTTACAACTATAGAGTGTAAGATTAATCCTGATCAGTTTAATATTAAGTCCCTAAGCGCTTTCAGAAAACTCTACCCTTATGGAAAGAACATAGTAATAAGTCCGCTGGTAAAGAATCCCTACAAGCGAGAAATAAATAGTTTTTTAATTGAATATCATAATTTATCTTCAGTGAAACTGTGTGACTAATGATTTATTGCAGAAGTATTTATAGTTGAGAACTCCTGATAATGAAGGTTTTCTGACAAAACGTAGTTCTGCTCCAGCCCAGATAGATTTTTGTGAGATTAGAACAGATAAGGCAGCGTATAGTAGATTCTTTTTATAAATCGAATTTTTGGGTTATGATTTCCCTTTTACTGCCTGCAATAACTTTGTGTTTAACTCTTAATTTATATACAACCTGCTTTTTCAGGGCAGCTTGTACGGGTTAGAATATGTTGCTTCAGTATTATAAGAGGATAAGTTTGTTTTTTGTCTATAATATTTTCTTTTGATTTTATCTGCTTTCATAATTCCTTCTTATTATTAAAGATTTTACTTGAAAGCATTTATACTAATGGTTATATTTGAACACAATATCAGATTTGATTAACAGCATGTCAGCCGATTTTGTAATTTTACAGGAATAATTGGCTTTATCTTGTAGTAGAAGTTATCATGTGTAAATTTGTATTGGTGCAAATTTCAAAAGTATATTAAGAATATTTTAATGAGCCGATAAAGCATGCTATTTTGATCTTAATTATTTTGTTATAAGTAAACCGGAGTGCATATTTAATTTTTGGAGGTAAGGGTATGGCAGAAAGTGCTGTTGCTGCGATGAAAAAAGCGCACGAGGTGTTGGCAGCCTATGATTTCAAAGTTATTGATCTGGAGAGAGGTTATGCCAGAAGAACCCTGAAAGTGGATCTTGACAGAAATGAGATAAGTGAACACCCAGTATCTCAGAAGATGATTGATCTGTGGACAGGGGGTAAAGGATTTGATCTGTGGCTCATGTTTCAGGAGATTGATAAAAACACTAAATGGGATGATCCCAATAATCCCATATGTTTTTCTCCTGGCCCTCTTGGAGGAACCACATCTTTTCCTGGTTCGGGAAAAACTATTGTAACCTCTATCTCACCGCTTACAAAATCAATTATGGATTGTAATGTAGGTGGATATTTCGGGCCCTACTTGAAATTTTCCGGATACGATGCGCTTGTAATTATTGGTAAAGCAAAAGATGATGTTGTTGTTGTGATTGATGCGCAAACTGAAAAAATAACAATTGAAAAAGCTCCCAAAGAACATATTGATTCTCACCTTCTGTCTGAAGAATTGACTGAAATGTATGCAGACAATGAACTTGACAAGAGAAATATCTCTGTTGTTTCCTCAGGCAAGGGCGCTGAGCACACATACATGGGAGTGCTTAACTTTTCTTTTTATGACTGGCGCAGACAACTGCCTAGAATGAAACAGGCAGGAAGAGGCGGAATAGGAACTGTTTTCAGGAATAAAAGATTAAAGGCAGTAGTTGTAAGAAACAGAGATATTACACCGGCATGGAGAGTGGCGGAAAATAAGGTCCAGAAACTTGTACAGCCTGAAAAAATTCCCCATTGTGATTGTACTGCAGAGATTGAACAGATATGTGCAAAGTACAACAACAATCCCGAGTATGTAATTGAAATGATGCAGGATGTGCAGGACAGATATCGCTGCATTCCTCCTGAGACACTTGATGTTATAAATTTAAAAACCAGAACTCCCAAGGCTTATCTTTACCATATAGCAACTTTTTACAAAACATTCAGCCTTGAAGAAAAAGGCGAACAGACAATTCAGGTCTGTATGGGTACAGCATGCCATGTTAAAGGCTCGGCAAAAATTCTTGATGAATTTGAGCGGGAACTTAATGTTAAAACCGGGCAGACAACCAAGGATAAAAAGTTTTCTTTGGAAGCGGTTGCATGTCTCGGAGCCTGCTCTCTTGCGCCTGTTGTTAAAATCGGGGATGAAGTGCTCGGCGGAGTGCAGGTAAAAGATGTTAAAAAAATTATTAAGAATGCTCAGGGAAAATAAGTTAGAGAGGTGGAATAAATGCCAAAAGTAAAAATGCAAGATCTGGAAATACTGGCCCGCGAAGAGCAGGAAAGACAGAGCCGTTACAAAGGGATGGTTATGGTTTGCAACGGTACAGGATGTGTTTCTGCAGGGGGCTTTAAAATAAAAGACAAGCTTGAAGAAGTTATAAAGGCAAAAGGACTGGACAAAGATTACCTTGTCGTTGGTACTGGGTGTAACGGATTTTGTGCAATGGGGCCCATTTGCGTTATGCAGCCCGAAGGTACTTTTTACCAGAAGATAAAAGAAGAAGATGTTGAAGAACTGGTTGAGAGTCATCTTGTAAAGGGGAAACCCCTTGAAAGGCTTCTTCACAGAGATCCTGTAACAGGAGCTGTAAACGAAAAAATTGAAGACATCTCATTTTTTACAAAACAGCAGCTTATATCCTTACGCAACAAAGGCCTTATTGATCCGGAGAATATTCACCATTACATTGCACGTGGTGGATACAGGGCACTAAAGAAAGTTTTTGAAGATAAAGATCCGGACGGAGTAATTCAGACAGTGATAAAATCCGGTATTCGCGGCAGGGGAGGCGGAGGGTTCCCAACCGGAATCAAGTGGCAGTCAGGTAAAAAGGCTGCGCAGGAAAAAGAGGAAGAAATATACGTTGTGTGTAACGGAGACGAAGGCGATCCCGGAGCTTTTATGGACCGCTCAATTATAGAAGCTGATCCTCACACTGTTATTGAAGGAATGCTGATAGGCGCTTATGCTGTTGGCGCACATGAGGGTTTTATCTATTTAAGAAAAGAGTACCCTCTTGCTCTTGACAGGCTTAAGATTGCTATCGATCAGGCAAGAGAGATGGGTTTTCTCGGTAAAGATATTCTGGAAAGCGGGTTTGATTTTGATATTGAGATTCACAGGGGAGCAGGAGCTTTTGTGTGCGGTGAAAGTACAGCTCTGATGGCTTCCATGTCTGGAAGAGCAGGCGAGCCCAGAGCAAAATACGTACACAATACTGAAGTAGGGTTCAGAGATAAACCTACCATACTTAACAATGTGGAAACCTGGGCAACAATTCCTGTGATAATTGATCAGGGAGCAGACTGGTTTGCATCAATAGGAAGCGGCGATGTAAGCAAGAGTCCGTGGAACGGCTCATCAGGAACAAAGGTATTTTCCTTAGTGGGAGATATAAACAACACAGGTCTTGTTGAAGTGCCAATGGGTATTACTCTGCGGGAAATAATTTACGAAGTGGGTGGCGGGATTCCCAACGGAAGAAAATTCAAAGCTGTTCAGACCGGAGGCCCTTCAGGAGGATGTATTCCTGCATCAAAGCTTGACATGCCTGTTGATTTTGATTCTCTTACCGAAGCAGGCTCAATGATGGGCTCAGGCGGTATGATTGTTATGGATGATCATACATGTATGGTTGATGTGGCACGGTATTTTATCAATTTTCTGATGGATGAGTCGTGCGGCAAATGTACTCCGTGCCGCGAAGGTCTTTTTGCAATGAACAACATTCTGACAAGGATCACTGAAGGAGAAGGAAAAGAGGGCGATATTGAGCTTCTTGAAGAGATCTGTTTTACTGTAAAAGAGGCAAGTCTTTGTCAGTTGGGACAATCAGCGCCTAATCCTGTTCTTTCAACAATAAGGTATTTTAGGGATGAGTACGAGGAGCACATAAAAGATAAGAAGTGCAGGGCAGGTGTGTGTAAAAAATTGGTCACCTACTCAATAAACGATAATTGTACGGGCTGTCATGTCTGTGCGGTGAACTGTCCGGTTAATGCAATTTCCGGAAATGTTAAAAAAATGCACTCAATTGATCCTGATGTTTGTATTAAATGCGGCATCTGCTATGAAGTCTGCAAATTTAACGCAGTGGAGGTGCGATAATGGCTGTAGAAAAAATTAAAATTAATATAAACGGTAAAGAAGTAGAAGCAGTAAAAGATACGTATCTTTTAAAAGTACTGCAGGATCAGGGAATTCAGGTTCCCACACTGTGTCATCATAAGGATCTTACTCCAGGCGGTGTTTGCAGGCTCTGCTCCGTTGAGGTGGAAAAAAACGGCAAACGTAAGCTTGTAACTTCCTGTAACTATCCTGTAAGGGACAATATTACTGTTTATACTGATTCTGAAAACGTTAAAAAACACCGCAAACTTCTTGCAGAGATGTATCTTGGCAGATGGCCCAATGTCCCTGTAATCCAGGATATTGCAAAAAGATGCGGAGCTGAAGATAAAGAGAAATTTAAAAGCGAGCTTACGGATGAGAATCCCAAAGCATGCGTTTTGTGCGGAAGGTGTGTCCGGGGTTGCTCTGAGTTTGTTCAGGAGAAGATTCTTGATTTTGCAGGCAGAGGAATAAAACGCCATCTTACAATGCCCTACGGAGAGGTGGATCCCCACTGTATAGGATGTACAACGTGTGCGTATGTTTGTCCCACAGGAGCAATTGAGATTATTGATGATATGAATCATCCTGCAAACCCCAAACTTGTCCGGGATTACGGTATGAGAATCAATGCTGAGATGGCTACTCTGGACAAGAAGCAGAACAGAATGCGTGAAGTAGGTACTGCAAATATTGTAGAGGTTATGAATGCATATGATCTTCTGCCTGTTTTAAACTACCAGTACGGCTCTCATGAGGAAGCGTGGAAAATAGAATCTCATACATTAAAGGAAAAATATCTTGTACAGAACATGCCTGACGGCTGCTGGAAGGGGTGTTCAATGGCTTGTGCAAAAACAGCAGAAGGATTTCTGTTGAAAACCGGCCCTTATAAGGGGCAGAGGGTACTTGTTGACGGGCCTGAGTATGAAACAGCAGCAGCTGCAGCAAACATGGGCTGTTTTGATGCTGATTTCCTTATGGAATACAATTTCTATTGTGATACGTACGGTGTTGATACTATTTCCGTAGGGACATGCATGGCCTTTGTTATGGAGTGCTATGAAAACGGAATAATTGATAAAGAGGTTACAGGAGGCAAAGAACTTAAATTCGGCGCATCCGACGAAGTTCTCCAATGCCTGCATGAAATGGCAGAGGGTAAAGGCTTTGGCGTTGAAGTTGGGAAAGGAATAAAATATCTTAAAGAAAAGTGGATAAGCGAAGGCCGTGGTGACGAAGATTTTATCCGCAATATAGGAATGGAAGCCAAGGGACTTGAATACTCCGAGTATGTATCAAAAGAGTCTCTGGCTCAGCAGGTAGGTTACACAATGGCAGTAAAAGGCCCTCAGCATGATGAAGCATGGCTGATTTTTATGGATATGGTTAACAATCAGATTCCTTCATTTGAGGACAAGGCAGAAGCTCTTTATTACTATCCTTTGTGGCGTACATGGTTCGGTCTTCACGGATTATGTAAGCTTATCTGGAATGATGTTGTCCCTGCTGACAACAGCAAATACAAACCTCAGGTTGCTGCAAAAGTTCCGGGGCATGTGGAAGATTTCTTTAATTTCTACAAAGGCGTTCTTGGCAAGGATATTGATGAGAAAAAGATGCTGGATGAGTCTGCAAGAGTCCACAATCTTCAGAGAATAATGTGCCGAATGCTTGGTTTTGGTACAAGAGAGTACGATATGCCTCCGTACAGAGCTGTGGGCCCTGTAACAGTTAAAGAGTACGAGTCAAGGCAGGAGCGTTACGACACCCAGTTAAAAGAGCTTGTTGGAGTTGATCCTGAAGGCAAGAGTACGGAAGAGAAAGTGAAAATCATGCGTGAATTCCGTATGAAACAGTACAACAGAGCTGTGGACGCAACTTATGAGAGAAGAGGCTGGACAAAGAACGGTGTTCCAAAGATCAGCAGGTTAAAAGAGCTGGGTATTGATCTGCCTGAACTTGTTGAAATTGTAAAGGATGATCAGGAAGATTAAGTAGAAGTGTTTTTGTTTTGTTGTTAATTCTGCTTCCCGGCATAAAACCGGGAAGCAGAATTAAATTGTAGTTATTCCTCACATGTTATGTTTTAGATACGCAACACATTTATCAGTAAAACAAGTGGTATATTTACGATATATTCAGAAATCATTAACGAATTAAATAAAGTAGAGACGTTGCATGCAACGTCTCTACGGGTTGCATGATTTTATGGATAAATTTAAGGGGAAATACCGGATACCGTCAACCCGGTTACAGAATTGGGATTACCGCTGGAACGGGTATTATTTTGTTACCATCTGTACTGAAAACAAAGAAGAATATTTCGGGGAAATCAAAGATGGTAAAATGCATCTGTCACCAATAGGAATAATTGCCGATGTTTTATGGCATGAAATTAAAAACCATGCAAAAAATGTTGAATTGGATGAATTTATTGTAATGCCCAACCATATTCACGGTATTTTAATTTTGGATAATGATGGTATTGATAATTCCGTTGGGCATACGGCTGTAGAGACAGGGCATGCCCTGTCTCTACGACGACGACAACAACAACCAGAAACAATCGGGCAACAACGATTCCAAAATATCGGAAAAAATTCATTGTCATCAATTATTGGTTCATACAAATCCGCGGTAACAAAACATGCCCGCAGATTGGGATATGATTTTGCATGGCAAACACGATTTTACGACCACATTATACGAAACGAAAAATCATACAAAAATATTAAATATTATATTATCAACAATCCTGCAAAATGGAATGATGATGATTTGAATCCCGGGGAACAGGGTATAAAATAATTGTATGAACAATAAAAATGTAAAAATATTTAATGATGTAGAGACGTTGCATGCAACGTCTCTACAGTTATTTTTAACGGATCTGTTTAAAAATTTTGTCAAATAACTATTTCCATACTGCTTATATTTTTGTATATTTACTTTTGTAATCATGAAAGAAATATTTAAAAGAAATGTTCCCGGTACTACGGAGATTCTTCAGAAGTCCGTAATTGCTGTTGCAGGATGCGGGGGGCTCGGTTCAAATGCTGCTGTTGCGCTTGTGCGCAGCGGTGTGGGCAGTCTTATACTTGTTGATTTTGACACAGTAGAGCTTTCGAACCTGAACCGTCAGTATTATTTTCATAACCATGTGGGAATGAAAAAAACAGAAGCGCTTGCTAAGCTCCTTTATGATATCAATCCGGATGTTAACCTTGAGCTTCACAGTATTGTTCTTGAGCCTCAGATGATAGAAAAACTGTTCAAATCCGCTGATCTCTTAATTGAAGCATTTGATAAAGCGGAAAACAAACAGTGGCTGATTGAATCGTGGTGCAGGGCGTTTCCGGACAGGCCGGTTGTAGCTGCAAGCGGTCTTTCAGGCATGGGAAGAACAGAAGCTGTTAAGGTTCACAAAGGCGGGAATATTTATCTGTGCGGAGATGAAGAGTCTCAGGCAGAAGAGGGATTGTGCGCAGCGCGTGTTGCAATGGTGGCTAATATGCAGGCAAATATAGCTGTTGCGATCCTGACCGGTCAAGAGGAAGTGTAAGAATGATTTTAGTAAATAACAGAGACAGAGTCCCATACACTCAGGGAATGACAGTTCAGGATCTTCTTGATAAAATGGGTTACAGTTACTCGCTAATTACAGTAACAGTAAACGGTACTCTTGTTCCAAAAGAGGAATACGATCATTTTGTAATAAAAGACAATTCTTCGGTAAATGTGTTCCATCTTGCACACGGCGGCTGATTTGGTCTTAGTAGCTGTAAATAATAACAATCCAGGAAGAAAAAAAATTAGTAGTAGATTTTAACCAAAATCATTGATATATTTGAATTAAGTGTCAGGTTTTAATTTTAAGATTTATAACTATCCATTCGGTTTTTCTGAAAATATAAAGAAATCAGCCCCAAATATAAACGGAGGCGTTTATGAAGAAAAGAGATACAAAAATTGCGGCTGTTCTTGCATCAGCAGTACTTTTGCTGGTTATTGCTGTTGTAAGCAGCTGTACATTCAAACAGCCGGCAACACCGGTGTGGGATGTAAACCTGATTGTTCCTCTGTTTGACGAAACTTATACAATGGGAGATTTTGCAGACGATTCGGAATTTATCAATGTAAATAACGGAGGTGTGGAGTTTTCTTTTTCTCAGAATATAGAATCTCAGCAGGTAGGTGACAAGTTAAAATTATCCGGAATTTCCTACACTATTGATCCTGCTATGTTCGGAGAAATTGCGGCAACTATTGAGTTCCCTCTTGATTCAATTCTTTTAACAGAAGCAGTAATTAAGTCTGGAAGTGTAAAAATCAGGGTTACAAATCCAAATTCATTTGGTGCTCATGTCAACCTTTCCATTTATAAATTCGGACTTGATGCAAATGATTCGCTGTTTGTTGAAAAGGATATTTCGGCAAATGCTAACAATGAACAAATTGATTACATAGATTTAAGCGGAAAAATGTTTTCACCTGATACATTAAACGGCCTGAACCGGATTTCTTTTTCAGCTCACCTGACTCGTACTACATCCGGTAATTACAACCCTCTTACAATAACCATTGAATTCTCAGACCTTGTATTTACAAGTATTTCAGGAATAATAAAGCGCATAAGAGTTGCTCTTGATCCCATGGAAACAGAGATAGATATTCCGGAAGAACTTGAGGGATTTCAGGTCGGTGAGGTTAATATTTCACTTAACCTTCAGGGCTTTCCATTCAGAATTATTACAG
>Ga0190359_1001465_pt1 | contig 14797 bp, 14 predicted proteins | sample 48721823_MG_FD_161269 | JGI IMG/M metagenome (GOLD analysis project Ga0190359, IMG submission 161269) | Hydrothermal vent microbial mat bacterial communities from Southern Trench, Guaymas Basin, Mexico - 4872-18-2-3_MG | ecosystem: Environmental > Aquatic > Marine > Hydrothermal vents >... | reverse complement strand
ACCACCGGGGCCTTCATCTGGGGCGTGGCCGCGGGGTTGAACATCATCCCCCAGCTGGCGTTCCTGGTGGAGTTCAAGGGATTCACGCCCCTCAGCAACGAGAACTTCAACAAGACCTTCCTGGCCATCACCCCCGGCCTGCGCATGCGTTTCGGCCCCTTCCAGCCCGCCCTGTGGGTATCGATTCCGCTCAACCCCGACTACCGCGATGTTTCCCCCGACGCCATCATCGGCGTCGACCTGTCATTCTGGTTCTGAGCCCGGACACCCCGGAAAAGACCCGGCGGATTCTCAGGACTGCCAGGCGGGCCGGTCCCACAGCAGCGCCTGGGCCGCCTGCAGCAGCTGTTCCAGGCCCAGCCGCCGGGTGGCCGACACCAGCACCCCGTCCAGGCGCCGGGCCAGGTCGGGACCCCGGCCGTCCTCCAGGCGATCGCACTTGTTGAGCACCAGCAGGCGGGGTACGCCGGCCAGCCCCAGCTGCTCCAGCACCCCGACCACTGTCTCTATCTGCTCCGGGCAGCGGGAATCGCTGGCGTCGGCCACGTGCAGCAGCAGGTCGGCGTGCTCCAGCTCTTCCAGGGTGGCCCGGAAGGCGGCCAGCAGGTCCGCGGGCAGGTCGCGGATGAAGCCCACGGTGTCGGTGATGATGACCTCGCGTTCACGCGGAAAGCGCAGCCTCCGGCTGGTGGGATCCAGGGTGGCAAACAGCCTGTTCTCCACGAACACCCGGGAATCGGTGAGGGTGTTGAGCAGGGTGGACTTGCCGGCATTGGTGTAGCCGACGATGGAGATCACCGGCACCCGGTTGTGCTGGCGGCGGGCGCGGCGCACTGCCCGGCGGCGCGACAAGCGCTCGATCTCCGCTTCCAGGCGGGTGATGCGTTCGCGGGCCCGGCGCCGATCGATCTCCAGCTTGGTCTCGCCGGGGCCACGGCCGCCGATGCCGCCGGTCAAGCGGCTCAGGCCGCCGTCCTCGCGGGTGAGCCGGGGCAGGCGGTAGCGCAGCTGGGCCAGTTCCACCTGCAGCTTGCCGTCCCGGCTGCGAGCCCGGCGGGCGAAGATGTCCAGGATGAGCTGGGTGCGATCGATGACCTTCAGCTCGGTGGCGTCGGCGATGGCCCGGGCCTGGGCCGGGGTGAGATCGCTGCCGAAGACGATCAGCTCGGCTCCCTTCTGCATGGTCTCCACGATCAGCTCCTGCAGGCGCCCCCGGCCCACCAGGAAGCGGGGATCGGGGCGGGGCCGCACCTGCAGCACCTCGCCCACCACCTCCAGGGAGGCGGTGCGCGCCAGCTGGCGCAGCTCGTGCAACTCGTCCTCCCCGGCGGCGCTTCTATCCGCCACTACCACCAGCACCGCCCGTTCCCCGCCGGCCTCGACCGGGGAGGGAGCCGTCTTGCGGGCGAACTCTTCCTCCAGCGCCTGCACCAGGGCCAGGGGATCGAGATGGAGATCGTGTACCGAGGCGAAGCTCTCCAGCCGCCAGGGCTGCGCCGACTCGTCGCCGGGAACCAGGTGGGCTCCGTACAGGCGCCCCGGCAGGCCCCGCCGGTCCACGCACAGCGCCGCCACGTAGTCCAGCCGCAGCAGGGCCAGGTCGGTGAGATCGTCCCGGCTGAGTTCCTCGTCGTTGAGGTGGACGTGGACCAGGCGCAGGCCGCGCAGGTGGGCCCGGCCGGCGCGCAGGCGGCCGACGTCGGGCAGCACCAGGCGCCCGGCGTTGCCCACCAGCACCCAGCGCACGTAGCCGCGCCGGTCGAGCAGCACCCCGATCTGGCGGCCGGTCTGCCGGGCCAGCTCTCCCAGGCGCCGGGCCAGTTCCGGGCTGATCAACTGCCAGGGGCGAACCCGGCGGTTGTAGAGGTTCTGCAGCTGGCGGAGCTGGCTGGGCTTGAGGCCCGCGGTGTTGCCGAAGGGTTGTTTGATCTCCACCACCTCCCCGGCGCGGGGAAGATCACTCGGTATAGCCCAGCGATCTCAACATGGCCCGGGTCTGGTCGTCCAGTTCGGCATCGCCGGCGGAAAAGGACACCTTGGCCCCGCGGCGAATCTCGCCCATCAGCTTGCGCAGGCGCGCCACCAGCTTGGGCTTCTCGTCGGCCAGGTTCTTCCCCTCGCCGGCGTCCGCGGCAAGATCGTAGAGTTCCACCCGGCCCTTGCGGATGGGATAGGCCGGGTAGATGTTCCTGGTCCGGCGGTGGACGATGAGCTTGTAGGAAGGAGTCACCAGCGCCCGCAGGTAAGCGCCGGCGTGTTCCATGAACACCACCCGCTGCCGGACGTCGCCGTCGATCAGCGGGCGCAGGTCTTCACCCTGGGCCGCGGCCGGCACCGGCACCGCCGCCATTTTCAACAGGGTGGGCATGACGTCCACCAGCGACACCAGGGTCTCGACCCGCCTGCCGGCCGGCAGGCCCGGGGCCTTGAGGATCATGGGTATGCGCGCCGTGGGTTCGAACAATCCTCCGTGCAGGAACCACAGGCCGTGCTCTCCCAGGGATTCACCGTGGTCGGCGGTGAACAGGAAGATGGTGTTGTCCCATTGGCCGTTTTTCCGGAGCCGGGCGATCAGCCGGCCCACGTTCTCGTCCAGCCAGGACACCGAACCCTTGTTGGTGCCGATGACGTAGTCGACATCGGTTATGCCTCCCAGCCAGCGCTTGATGAACTCGTTGTCACGGTGATGGGCGGGAAACTGCTTCCAGGCCTCGGCCAGGGAGGTGAAGCGCGGATCGCGGGGATCGCGTCCGGCCGGGTAGTACCGGCGGGCGTACTTGCCGGGGGCCCGGTAGGGGGTATGGGTGTCGACGTAGTGGACCCACAGCAGGAAGGGCTTTTTCCCGTCGCGCTGGCGATCCAGGAAGGGCAGCACCCAGCGGTTGGTGGCAGCGGCCCCGCGCACGTGCCGGCAGCGGGCCAGTTCCTCCACTCCCTGGACGATGTTGGACACCTCCGGGTTGAGCCAGCGCATGTTGACGATGGCCGCGGTGTGCCAGCCGGCGCCGCGCATGATCTCGAACAGGGTGTCGATCCGGTCGCTGATACGTGCCTTGTTGCTGTAGGCCCGGTGCTGGAAGGGATAGAGCGAGGAAAAGATGGTGGCGTGCGAGGGCGTGGTGGTGGTGATGTTGGTGTAGGCCCGCTCGAATACCACGCCCTGGCCGGCCAGGGCGTCCAGGTGGGGAGTCTTGACTTCCCCGTCGCCGCTGAAGCCGCCCATGTCGGCGCGCATGGCATCGGCGGTGATGACGATGATGTTGGGCCGGGAGCGCTCGCGGCAGAAGCCGGCAGCAGCCAGCAGCGTCAACGACAATCCCGCGGCCAGGGTCGCTTTCCCTCTCATCATTCCCCTTTAATATCCAGAAACACCGGGCTGGTCCAGATCATTTCCGGCGGTCGTCCCCCCTGCCAGGCCCGCAGGTAATAGTAGTGCCGGCCGCGGCCGGGGTGCCTGTCGGTAAAGCTGCCCGCCAGTTGCCGCCGGCCGACCTTCCTGCTGAGGATCACCTCGCCGTCGCGAACGATCTCCACCCCTTGCAGCGGGGCCGTTCCCTCCACCCGGAAGGAGATCTTCACCGGTTGCCGGGTGCGGCCCTGTTGCCCCACCCCCAGGCCGTTCGCCTGCAGGCCGGCGGCCAGGCGTGCTCCCGAGGTGGCAAAGGTACGCCGCGCGAACAGGGCGTCGAACACCGCCCGCCGGGTCACCTCCGGCGCCACCAGGCCGGTCAGGCCGCAGAGCCAGGGATCGCGCCGGCGCGCCTGGCCGTGGTGCCAGAGCAGGCCGTGGGCGTCGGAACCGCCCACGAAGCCGAACACCCGGCCCCGTGCCAGGCCCTCCCGGGCAAAGGCGGGCCGGCTGTTCTCCGCCGCTGCCCGCGGCGGGATGGGGCGGTTGCCGGGATACTCGGAGACACCGTGCACCGAGACCATCTCGAACAACCTCTCCACCCTTTCATCGGCCGCCCAGTCGGTGCCCGTCCAGCTGGTGTGGTGGGGAATCACCAGGGCCCGGTAAGGCTGCAGCCACTTCACCAGGGAAGCAGTGTCGTCGCACCCCAGGGAAAACCCGCACGGGCGTGCCGGGCGCGCCGCCGCGAAGTAGACGTTGCGGTGGCCGCAGCCGGCCGGCACCGGGCGGCCGGTCCACTCGAAGCCATGCAGGACGGCAAACCCCGGCCGGGCATCGAAGACGTCGCTGAGCCAGGCCAGCTCGTCCCACTGGGAGGGAAACAGTGGCCGGCCCACGATGTGATCGTGATCGCTGAGCGCCGCGAAGTCCTGGCCGCGGGTCCAGGCCCGGGCCAGCACCTCGTCGGGCGCCCCGGCGGCGTCGCTCAGGGCCGAGTGCATGTGAATGTCGCCGTAAAGCACCAGGCCTCCCTTGCCGAAGCCCGGCAGTCCGTCGGCCGCCCGGTGTTGCCGTCGCCGGCAGGCCGGCACTTGCTTGGCTTCCCGCCGCAGCGGCCGCCAGCGCACCGGCCCGGCTCCGGGCTGCACCAGCAGGCGCTCCAGCACCGGCTGCCGGCGGCCGCGCCGGCCCAGCAGCACCGCACCATCACCGGCCGGGACCGCCACCTGCCGGCGGCAGCGCGAACCCCAGCCCCGGCGGGTGAGATCGAACAACGGGCTTATCCCCCGGCCGTCGACCAGCTGCACCTGGGAGCCCTGGGAACTGCGGCTGACCACCAGCAACCTGCCGTCCGGCAGGCGCACCGGGGCGGGATACTCTCCTCCCTGCTTCTCGCCGCGCCAGGCGACCTCCTCGGCGGGGTTCTCGCCGACAGGCTCGAACCAGCGACCCCGGTACCAGCGGCGCAGGTGCCACCACTTGACGAGATCGTGGCCCCGGCTCGAGTGGTAGGCCAGGATGAGGGCCTCGCCGTCCGCGAGCAGCGCCGGAGCCGCCTGGATGCCGGGGAGGTTGTCGGCCACGATGATCTCGCCCCACTGCCCACCGGCCAGCCGGCGCAGGAAGACGTCGTAGTCGGGATCGGGACCGCCGTCGGGGCAACGATTGACCAGCCCGTCCCAGGCCAGCCACACCCCGCCGGCGGAGACGGCCAGGGCCGGGCGCCGGTCGAAGGAGCCCTCCGACACCAGCCGCACCCCGCCCCGGGGACGGCCGGCGGCATCCAGGCGACGGTAGGCGATGCGCACCTGGCCGGGCTGCCCGGCCGACCACTGCTCCCAGGCCAGGTGCAGGTTGCCCTGTTGGTCGATGGCCAGGTCGGGCCGGCAGGCCCGTCCCGGGCCGGAGACGGTGATCGACGGACCGGCCGGGGCGGGCAACAGGCGGCGCAGGAACACCTTCCGGGAATAGTCACCCGCACCCGGCTCGTCGCGGCGGCCGCACCAGGCGATCCACAGTTCGCCGCGGGGAGAGACCGCCAGGCGCGGGTGCCAGGCCCGCGGGCCGTCAGCGACGGTGAGCGGCGGCCCCAGCGGGGCGGAAGGCCCCGGGGCGATCTGCAGCAACAGCTTCTCCCGCCAGTCCTGCAGCGCCACCACCGCCACTGCCACCCGCCCGTCGGGCAGTGCCGCGGGCACCGGCACGGCGGCAAGCTGCCCGGCGGCGACGTCGCGCACGGTATCACGCCGCAACTGCCCCCGCTGCTGGCCCGGCAACAGGGGCAGGAAGATATCGTTGGCGTTGCCGGTTACCGGCACCAGCAACAACCAGGCCATGAGGGCGGTTCTGGTCACCGGCTCCCCGGCCTCAACGGTACAGCTTTTTCCAGGGTTCGGCGCGGTACTTCAGGCAATCGCTCACCGCCGCCTGCAGGGCCTCGGCCGCCAACTGGGCACAGTGCTCACTCTCGGCCGGCAGGCCCCCCAGGGCCTCGAGGATGTCTCCCTGGCCGATGGCCCGGGCCTGCGCCAATGTCCGGCCCTCGGCCATCTTCATGGCCATGTTGGCCGAGGCGATGGTGGTGATGCAGCCGTTGGTGGAAAAACGCGCCTGGCTGATGTGCTCTCCGGCCACCCTGAGAAACACCTCCACCACGTCGTGGCAGGAGCCTTCCCGGCGCGCCCGGCCGTCGGGCCGATCTATCTCGCCCAGGTGATCGGGATGCAGCCACTGCTCGGCCACCTGGGGGGTATACTGCTGCCTGACCTTCTCAACGACCTGCTCCTGGAGTTCGCGGGGCAGGGTATCGAACCCATACATCTTACCTGGCCTCACTTTCGACAGGGGGGACGGTCACAGCGGGTCTCCCGGCCGCAGCACGGTGTTTCGCGATCGCAGCCGGCGGCCGGACCCCGGCCCTTCATGATGAAGCCGCCGGTGGCGGTGATCACCCGCTGTACCGCGGCGCCGCACCGGGGGCATTCCGTCAGCGCCGCCTCGCTGATGGCCTGCTGCCACTCGAACTGGCCGCAGTTCGGGCAGGAATAGCTGTAGGTAGGCACGGCCGCACCCGTTCAGTGATCGCAGACGTTGGCTCCCGCCTGCAGCGTGCCGTTCAGGTAGTCGAGCACCACCTTCTCGGGATCCATTGCCGGCACCCCGGTGACCACCTTCACCCCGGCCTGGTTGAACAGGCTCTGGGCCCGCGCCCCCATGCCGCCGGTGAGTATCACGTCGGCTCCCTTCTCGCTGAGCCAGCGCGGGAACACGCCCGGTTCGTGCTGCGGCGGATCGAGCATCTCCTTGCCGAGTATCTTCTTCTGACCGGCATCGACCGCGAACAGGGCGAACTGCTCGCAGTGGCCGAAGTGCAGGCACAGGTTGCCCTGGGCGATGGGGATGGCGATCTTCATGTCTCCCTCCTGGTTACCGTCATCCGCCTCGACGGCGGCCTGTTCCAGCTCCGGCTCCAGCAGCCTGCGTACCACCCGCCCGAAGGACTTGGCCGTCTCCGAGTGGGGATGGCTCTCCACCACCGGGGTGCCCCCGTCGCTGGCGGTGACCACCTGCGGCTCGATGGGGATCCTGCCCAGGAAGGCCACGCCCATCTCCCGGGCCATGGTCTCGCCTCCACCCGAGCCGAAGATATCGGTGTGCTCGCCGCACCGGGGACAGATGAAGCCGCTCATGTTCTCCAGCACCCCGAACACGGGCAGGTTCAGCGTCTGGCAGAACCTTATCGAACGCCGCACGTCCTGCACCGACACCTGCTGGGGAGTGGTGACGATGATGGCCCCGTCCGGGTTTTCCAGCAACTGGATCACCGACAGCGGCTCATCGCCGGTTCCCGGGGGCGAATCGATGAGCAGGTAGTCCAGCTCACCCCACTCGACGTCCCGGAGAAACTGCATGATGGCGCCGTACTTCATGGGACCGCGCCAGATGACGGCCTCGTCCTTCTGCGGCAGCAACAGGCCGATGGACATGACGTGCAGGTTCTCGCCCACCTTGACCGGGAAAATGGAGTTCTCCGTCCCCTCCACCCGGGCTCCCTCCAGGTGCAGCAGCTTGGGAACGCTGGGTCCGTGGATGTCGATGTCCAGCAGCCCCACCTTCTTGCCGGCCAGGGCCAGGGCAGCGGCCAGGTTCACCGCCACCGTGCTCTTGCCCACGCCACCCTTGCCGCTGAGCACCACCAGCTTCTTGCCGATCTGGCACATGCGCGAGGCGATGGCCTGGCGATCCTGGAAGTCGCGGTCCGACTCGCCGGCTTTCTGGTTGTGGGCCGAGCAACTGCTGTCGGAACAGGTGGAACACTTGTTATCGCTTGCTGTCATGGTTCGGTCCTCTCTGGGTTGGTTCGTCGCCTGCGATGGCAACGCACACCTTTTTGACATGTCCCTTGAAACGGCGCATGCCGTCTCCTTCGGAGACAATAGTAAGCACTTGAGCGGCATCTGTCACCTGCACCCCGCACAGGTGGCTCACCGGGGTGCCGGCGAAGGCCCGCGGCGCCAACGGCGTCGAGGCCCCCAGCAGAACCACCTGGCGGCAGCCGGAACAGGCCCGCAGCAGGTCTTCCAGGGTGCCGTTGACGATGGTGGTGGCGGTGATCAGCGCCACCTGGCACTGGGGCAGCATCTCGGGTGCCTGCCGGGCCGGCAACAGGTCGCCGTCGGGCTCAGCGATCTGCTCGAAGATCTGCAGCCGCGACACCCGCCCGCGCAGGGCATCGAGCATGGGCCAGAAACAACCCACCATGCCCACCCGGTCCTGAGGGCGCAAATCGATGAGTTCCAGGGCGTCGCCGGCCCGGTCCCGGGATCCGGGGCGGTTGAGCAGGGCATTGGCGCAGGCCAGCCCCACCGCCCGTTCCACGACGAGCGGCGACTCCAAGAGTTCCAGCAGCTGCGCCGCCGGCCGGCCGCCGAGCGGACGCAGGCGCGGGGCGGCGCTGCAGCAATCGCCGGCGGCGTCCGCCCCCGGGCCCCCGGGGTTGGTCATGGCCACCCCGCAGGAACCGTCCGCCAGCAGCACCGCGGTGTAGTTCAGGCCGATGCGCACGTGCACCGCCGGCTGATCACCGGCCGCCTGCCGGGCGGCGGCGGCGATGCGCGCCCCCAGGCTCTGTTCAGCGTTCAATGGCACGGCGCACATTCTGCCACAGCCTCCTGATGTCGTCCGCCGCCGGGCCGGGCCCGGCCTCCACCACAGACCGGCCCTGCACCATGGCGCGGGTGACCGACGGGTGGTAACATATTCTACCCGCCAGGCCAACCCCCATCTGCCGTGCCTGTTGCTCGATGCGCTCGGCCAGCTCGGGGTTGATATCGGCCTTGTTGATGCAAGCCATGGTTTTTACGCCGAATCCCCGGGCCAGCTCGGCCACCCGTTCCATGTCGTGCAGGCCCGACAGCGTCGGTTCGCAGACGATGAGCACCGCCTGGGCCCCGGTGATGGAGGCGATCACCGGGCAGCCGATACCCGGCGAGCCGTCGGAGATGAGCAGGTCGAGATGCTCCGCCTCGGCCACCGCCCGGGCCTCGCGGCGCACCAGCGAAACCAGCTTGCCGCTGTTCTCCTCGGCGATGCCCAGCCGGGCATGCACCATGGGCCCGTGGCGGGTGGTGGACAGGAACAGCTCGCCGTTTAGCGAGGCCTCCAGCCGCAGCGCCCGCTCCGGGCACTGGTCCACGCCCACCCCGCAGCCCTCGCAGGAAAAATCGTCCACCCGCACCGGAGAACCCGGTCCCGCGGAAAAATGCAGGGCGTCGAAACGACAGTACTCCAGGCACAATCCGCAGCCCGTGCACCTGTCGGCATCGACCCGCGCCGTGCTGCCGCCGGAAAAGGGCCAGCGCTTCTGCACCCGGGGTTCGAGCAGCAGGTGCAGATCGGCCGCGTCCACGTCGCAGTCGGACACCACCGTCCGTCCGGCCAGGGCGGCAAACGACGCGGTGATGGAGGTCTTTCCCGTTCCTCCCTTGCCGCTGATCACCACCAGCTCGGTCACCTGGCGGCCGCTGCCGGGAGGCAGGCCGTCCGAGGGATAGGGATCCTGCTCGCCCCCGGCGACGGCCGGCTCGGCGGTCTCCACCACCGGGGCCGGGGCCGGCAAGCCGGGCAGCTTCTCCAGCAGCTCGAGGAACCTTCCCGCCAGTTCCGGCAACGACTCGATGGCCAGCCGGCCGCGGGAATAGCCCTCGGCGATGCGGCGGTCGTCGGATATCTCCATGAGGATGGGCACACCCTCTTGCCGGCACCATTCCTGCAGGGCCTGGTCGCCGATCCCCGCCCGGTTGACGATCACCCCGTGGGGCAGGCCCAGCTTGCGTACCATGGCCTCGGCCAGCTTGAGATCGTTGAGCCCGAAGGGCGTGGGTTCGCTCACCAGCAGTACCACGTCGCTTTTCTTTACCGCCTCGATGACCGGGCAGGAGGTGCCCGGGGGGGCGTCGAACACCACGAACGGTTCCTCGGCCACCCGGGCCCGCACCTGGCGGATGAGCGGCGGTGACATGGCCTCGCCTATCTGCAGCCGGCCCTGGACGAACTGCGGACCCTTGGGGGAGACGCCCCACTCGACCACTCCCGTCGGCCGTTCCACCTCGCTGATGGCCGAGGCCGGGCAGGCCAGCATGCAGCCGCCACAACCGTGACAGAGCTTGGGAAAGGTCAACACCCGGTCCTTGAGCGCCAGGATGGCCGAGTAGCGACAGGCCTGGCTGCAGGCCCGGCAGGACTGGCCCTGGCCGAGCAGGCACTTTTGGGCATCCACCTCCGGCACCGGTATGGATACCGTCTGGCTGCCGGTGATTTCCGGGTTCAGGAAGATGTGGCCGTTGGGCTCCTCCACGTCGCAGTCGGCGTAGGTGACCCGCTGGCCCCGGCCGGCCACGGCGGCCGCCAGGCTGGTGGCCACCGTGGTCTTGCCGGTTCCGCCCTTGCCGCTGGCGACGGCGATGCGCATGACGGGCGACCCGCTCATGCCTCAGTTGCCGCCACGACCGCGACCGCCACCCCGGCCCCCGCCGGCGCCCCGGCCGCCTCCGCCGCCACGGCCGCCGCCGGCTCCCCGGCCGCGACCACCGCCGCGCCCGCGACCCCGGCCGCCGCCACCACCGGCGCCCTGTCCGCCGCCACAAGGTCCTCTTCCCCGGCCGGTTCCGGGTCCCTGTCCATCCGGTCCTGTTCCGTCTCCACCCGGCATGACCCTACCCTCCTTCCTGCTCGTCCTTCTCGAGTTCTTCCATGCGCCGACGCAGGTCGGAAAGTACCGCCTCCGCCTGGGCGGCCTGGTCCCTGAGCATCTTCAGTTCGTCGGCCTTGCTCGGCGACCAGCCTCCCCAGGGAACGACGGGGGGGCCCCAGGGACCGGCCGCCTGCCAGCCCCAACCGGCGCCCCAGCCGGCGCCCCAGCCGGCGCCACGGCCCCAGCCGCGACCGCGGCCGCGACCCCAGCCTCCTCCGCGGCCCCAGCCGCGACCGTAACCCGCGCCCACGGGACCGGGCTTGACGTACCCCGGGGAATCGTAACCGGCGCAATACCCCAGTCCCCGGCCTGTCCTCGGTCCTGCTCCCCATGGTCCTGTCCTGTCTCCACCTGGCATGATACACCTCCTTTTCTACCAGTGGCCCTCGACATCGGGGCCAGCAGCATGATCAAGTTTCCCCTCCCGGTAGCGGGCGATGGCCTCGGCCACCACGCCTTCGACATCGGTAACCACCTTTACCCCCCCGGCTTGCAGTGTCTGGTAGGCATTGGGCCCGCAGTGGCCGGTGAGCAGCACCTCGGCCCCGGCATCGATGATGTGCTGGGCGGCCTGGATGCCCGCGCCCTGCGGCAGGTTGAGCACCTGCTTGTTGTCGATGGTCTGGTACTGTCCGCCGTCGCTGTCGTAGACGACGAAGAACTTGGCCCGGCCGAAGCGGGGATCCACCCGCGCCTTCTCACCCGGTCCCTGTGCTGTCACGGCGATCTTCATGTCGAGCTCCTTTCCGCTGTTCTCGGTTTCACGTGTCCTGCGCTCCGCGACTCCTGCCCCCGCGGCCGCGGCCGCCTCCGCCCCGCCGCCGGCCCGCCGGCCCGGCAGCACGTCCCCGGCGCCGGCGCCCGCCGCAACAGCCGGGCATGGTAAACTCCGGCGCCGGCAGCCTGCCGGCCAGCAATTCCACCAGCACCTCGTCGACCATCCCGGTCACCCAGGGCACCAGCCTGACGCCGGCGGCCTGGCACAACCGGGCCAGCGGCTGGGAGATGGCCCCGCACACCAGCACGTCGACTCCCAGCTCCCTCATCCGGGCCACCCGCAGGGGAGGCCAGGATTCGACCAGGTTGATGGTCTTTCTTTCCAGCTCGCGGCCGTCTGCCACCCGCACCAGCAGCAGTGACCGGGCCGTGTCGAACACCGGCGATACCCGCTCCTGCCACACTGGAATTGCAACATGCATTACCATCAACCTCCACCCCAACCAGAAGCAATCATCGTGCCACAACGGGCCACAGCCACGGCAAGATGCCAACTTCTTTTGTTTCAAGGCGATATAGTGATGGCCCCGGCCTGGACGGGAAGTACTGTGTTGCAATTATGCAATAAAGGCAAGGCATATATTGCATAATGCAATATCAACCGATGGACAGCTTCTTCATCTTGCGCCACAGTGTCGTGGGGTGGATACCCAGCTCGCGGGCGGTGCGCTGCCGGTTGTTGCCGCAGCGTTCCAGGGTGGAGCGGATCACCGCCGCCTCGATGTCCCGCAGGCTGGCCCGCTCCGCCACCGGGCCGGGCCCGGCGGGACGGGATGGCGGCCGCAGCGGCTCGGGCAGGTGCTCGGGCAGGAGGATGTCTCCGCTGCTGAGCACGAAGGCGTGCTCGACGATGTTCTGCAGCTCGCGCACGTTGCCGGGAAAATCGTGTTCCATCAAGATGGCCAGCGCCTCCGGTGCCATGCGCACCACCTCGCGGCCCTGCAGGCGGTTGAAGCGGGCGATGAAGTGCTCCACCAGCAGGGGAATGTCTTCCCGGCGTTCGCGCAGCGGCGGCAGGTGCAGGTTGACGACGTTCAGGCGGAAGAACAGATCCTGGCGGAACCTGCCGCCTTTCACCAGGCGTCCCAGGTCGCGGTTGGTGGCGGCGATGACGCGCACGTCGACCGGGCGGCTGCGCGTGCTTCCCAGCGGTTCGACGACACGCTCCTGCAGCACCCGCAGCAGCTTGGCCTGCAGCGCCGGCGACATCTCGCCGATCTCGTCCAGGAAGATGGTGCCGCCGTCGGCCTGGAGAAAGCGGCCGGGGTACTCCTGCCGGGCGTCGGTGAAGGCCCCGGCGGCGTGACCGAACAGCTCCGACTCCAGCAGGTTGTCGGGCAGGGCGGCGCAGTTGACGGTGACCAGGGGACCCTGGCGGCGGCGGCTGAGGTCGTGGATGGCCCGGGCCACCAGTTCCTTGCCGGTACCGCTCGCACCGCTGACCAGCACGGTGGCGTCCGACAGCGCCACCCGGGGCAGTATGGACAGCATCTGCTGCATGCGGGCGTTCTTGGAGACGATGTCGTGGAAGGTATAGCGCTGGGCCAGCTCCTGGCGCAACGTCTCCACCACCGACAGGTTGCGGAAGGTCTCCACCCCGCCCACCGGCCGGCCGCGCTCGTCGCGCAGCACCGCCGTGGAGATGCTTATGGGCAGGCGCTCTCCCCGGGCGTTGACGATGTAGGCCGCCTGGCCCAGGCCGGGCTCGCCGCTTTCCAGGGTGCGGCGCAGGTAGCAGCCCTGTTCGCAGACGCTGGCCCGGAACACCTCGAAGCACTTGCGCCCCAGCGCCTCGCCGCGTTCGATGCCGGTGATCTCCTCGGCGGCGCGGTTGAAGTAGGTGATGTTCCAGTCCCGGTCGACGGTGAACACCCCCTCGGTGATGGAATCGAGGATGGTGGCCAGCCACCCGGGCCGGGGCGGGGCGCCGGCGCCGGACCGGGTAGTCCTCCCGCGGCCGGCGGTCTTGTTCCCGCCGGCGGGTTTCCTCTTGCCGGCCGTCTTCTTCCCGGTGCTTTTCCTGCCCGCGGCCATGGACACAATATGGTACCTGAGAGCATTCCGGTCAACCACGACCACCGGCTAGCCGCAACCGGTCTTTCGACGGGCAGCACATTGACAATAATATACATTATTGTATATTTAATTCCATGAAATTCGAGCAGCTTCTTCACATCGTCCACACCTTGCCTTATTTCGACCTGGCGACAGTCGTGCAAATGAGCGGTGAGCGGCGTGAATCGGTGGTGCAGCAACTGTATCGTTTTTCCAGGGCCGGCAAGATCATCACCCTGCGCCGGGGCATGTATACCCTTTCCGAACAATACCGATCCACGCCCCTGCAACCGGCCCAACTGGCTAACGACTTGTACCGCCCATCGTACATCAGTGAACTCTGGGCCCTGTCATATCATGGGATGATCCCGGAAGGGGTCAAGGTATTCACCAGTGTCACCACCAGGCGTCCCCGGACTTTTCGTAATGCCCTTGGGGAATTCCGCTACAGAAACGTGAAGAGAACGATGTTCTTTGCCTACGTGCCACTGCAGATCATGGAACACGAGGTGTTGCTGGCCACACCGGAAAAGGCCCTGGTGGATCTGTGGTACCTTTCAAAGGGCCAGTGGACACTGGAAAGGATGCGCGAGATGCGTTTCTCGGCGGAGGCCGCCCTCGACGTCAAGAGGCTCGAGGCCCTGGTGAAGAAAGTCGACAGGCCGAGATTGTACCGGGCCTTGACCGTGTGGCGGCAGGTGATGTCCGAGCAAGCGGGCACCGGCGGCAGAAGCTGTCGGTCAAGCTGGAAATCGACACCAATCCACCCCGGGGAGCGGATGTCAAGCGCTCGCTGGTCAACAGACATGTCACCGTGGCTCTGAGCCATTACACCCTTCCGTCCATGATGGCAGGCAAGGTCCATGCCCTGCTGGTACGCCCGTATCCCAAGGGAAGAGACTGGTTCGACCTGCTCTGGTACCGTGCTCACCGGCCTCCGTTCACTCCCAAGCTGGAGCTCCTGCAAAACGCCCTCGACCAGACCCAGGGTCGGGGCGCCGTTGATGCTTCACGCTGGCAAGAACTGCTGCGGAACAAGATCTCCGACCTCGACATGGAAGAGCTGGCCCGGGATGTGAATCCCTTTCTCGAGCATCCAGCCGATCGCCTGCTGCTTTCCAGGGAAAACATCCTGGGAGTGCTGGAACAATAAATACGGAGGCACTCATCCGTCGCGCCGGGGCAGTACCGGCGGCAGGCGCCCGGCCAGCAGCATCAGGTCCACCAGCACGCAGGCGCAGCAGGCCTCCACTATCACCGGCGCCCGCAGGGCGATGCAGGCGTCGTGGCGCCCGCCCACCTTCAGGGTGGTTATCTCGCCGCTGCGCAGGTCCACGGTGTGCTGCTCCCGGGCGATGCTG
>Ga0190359_1001462_pt1 | contig 14810 bp, 16 predicted proteins | sample 48721823_MG_FD_161269 | JGI IMG/M metagenome (GOLD analysis project Ga0190359, IMG submission 161269) | Hydrothermal vent microbial mat bacterial communities from Southern Trench, Guaymas Basin, Mexico - 4872-18-2-3_MG | ecosystem: Environmental > Aquatic > Marine > Hydrothermal vents >... | reverse complement strand
AACCAATTCCTTCCAATGGCTCTAATGCTCTTATGAGAACTGCGCCTGCCTTCCCTTCTCTTTCAGTTGTAAAATTCAAACAATGGTGATTTCCGTATATAAAATAAACATAAGCAAAACCAGGACTGCCAAACATTATTTTGTTCCTTGGTGTAACGCCCCTATAGGCATGGCTCGCTGGATCATTTTCACCGAAATATGCTTCCGTCTCAACAATTTTGCCAGAAAGTTTTTTGTTTCCTATTTTCCTAACTAATATGCACCCAAGCAAATCTATGGCCACCAAATCCGTCCTTCTTGAAAAGAACTTTCTTGTGAGTTTCATACGTAAATAATGCAGTAAAATAAATAAAAACTTTAAATACTTGTTCTCATAAAATTTCATAATATACAGAATTTTCAGAAATTTGTAAAAGTTGATAAAAATGAATGACCCAAAAGAAGAATTTATAAGGCTGTTATATGACATAAACAAATCCAAAGGATTCAATGAACTCACTTCAAAAATCATAAGTATACTTTACGTAGAACCTTGTGAAATTTCACTCGACGAACTTGCAAAAAGAACCGGATACAGCCTGTCAGCAGTGAGCACAACCATGAATATGTTAAGCAATTCAATATTGATTAGACGGTTTAAGAAGCCTAAATCAAAAAAAATATATTTTTACATGGATAAAGATGTGCTGCCTTATATAATTGATACTATGAAAAAAATCTTGGAGAACATAAAAACATCAAAGAAAAAGATGCCTGAAATAATAAGCAAATACAAAAAAACGAAAGCCAGTAAAGAGGATTTGAAGATTGCAGAAGATTATTACAGGAGAATATCAGTTATAGAAAATATAGTAAAAAAAGTTGTAAAAGAACTTGAATAATTTAAAGGTGTGTGAAATGAAACCCATTATTGAGCTTAGAAACGCAAAAAAGATATACAAGATGGGTCAAGTAGAGGTCAGGGCACTTGATGGCGTCAGCTTAAAAATCGAGAAAAACGAGTTCATAAGCATAATAGGACCGAGCGGCTCAGGAAAATCCACATTACTGGATGTCATGTGCTGCCTTAGCAGACCCACAGAGGGAAAGGTCTTCATAGACGGAAAAGACACTTCAAAAATGAATGATGATGAGCTGGCTTATATAAGGGGCAGAAAAATAGGGTTTGTGTTTCAGACATTCAATTTGATACAAAGATTAACTGCACTGGAAAATGTTATGCTACCGATGTGGTTTATTGGCAAGCCAGAGAGTGAAAGAAAAAAAAGAGCCAAAGAGGTCTTGAAAGCAGTCGGGCTTGAAAAAAGAATAAAACACAGACCATCAGAAATGAGTGGTGGCGAGCGCCAAAGGGTTGCAATAGCAAGGGCACTTGCAAACAATCCATCCATAATCGTTGGTGATGAACCTACGGGAAATTTAGATTCAAAAGCAGGAAAGGAAATATTAAATATATTTGAAAATTTATACAGAGAGGGGAGAACAGTTATACTGGTCACACATGACCTTAGTATTGCAAAACCCACAAAAAAAAGAATTTATATAAAAGATGGAAAAATTGAAAAAATGGAGGCGATGAAATGAAATTTAGTGTATTAGCAATATTTTTAGTGTTTTTATTAGTCCCGGGTATGGTTCTGGGAACTTATTATGCACCCCGGGAAACACCAAGTTTTACAATAAACTTGCTGAAATATGACCCGTACCCGGCAGAGCCTGGAGAATATATGACACTGTGGGTTGAAGTTTACAACACTGGAACAAATGAAGCAAAAGATGTGACATTCGAGCTTGAGCCGGAGTATCCCTTCTCACTTGATTCAAACGAAAACGCAACAAGAGAATATTCAAGCATACCCGGACTCTTCACAATAGTGCTCCAGTATAAAGTCAGGGTAGACAAAGATGCAGTGGATGGATGGAACGAAATAAAAATTAGATATAAGATAGAAGATGGGAACTGGATAGAGAAAAAATCCGAAATATATGTGAATAAGGCGCCAAACAAAGCTGAACTGACGCCACTTTTTGTTAGTACAGACCCCGTTCCATACCCCGGTGGAAAAACAACATTGACAGTTGACCTTGCAAACACCGCACCAGGTTCAGCATACTATACAATAACTGAAGCAGAGTGCCCCATAGCAACGATATCAGTAAACAAGATATTTGTTGGAACTCTTGACGCAGATGATTTTGACTCTGTAAAATTTGAATTAAAAATAAATGATGACGTACAGCCAGGAAGATATCCCGTATACATAAAATCTTACTATAAAGACGAGGATTACAGAAAAGTTGAGACAAACGGAACTGTTTATATACAGGTTTATCCAAAGGAAGAGGCCATAAAAGAATTAACACCACAAACACCATGGTACATGTATCTGATTTACATAATTATAATATTAGCTGCACTAAAGTACTTTATAATACCATGGACAAAAAAAGCCGCTTCTCATATTAAGAAAAAATAAGTGGTTTGATGAGAAAAAAACACCTCGATACTAGAAGATATATTCATATTGATTATTCTGCTTACGTTGATGATAACATCACTTTCGATTGTCCCGCTTAAAATGTATAAAGAAAATTATTTCCAAATATGCCAAAAAATTGGTGAATAAAACATGTCAGAACTTTTGAAAATTATAATCAGAAACCTTTCCTATCAAAAACTCAGAACAGCTCTAACGCTTTTGGGAATAGTTATAGGAATTGCTGCAATAGTTTCAATGATATCACTCGGCAGCGGGCTCCAAAGTTCCGTGGAAGAACAGTTTGAACAAATGGGTACAGACAAAATAATAATAACCCCTGGCGCACCAACATCTGCCGGATTCTCTGGAGCAGCCTTCGGTACAGAAAAATTAACAGAAGATGACGTGGATGTTGTCAAAAGAGTTCGTGGAGTTGACACGGTATTTGGAATCATTGGAAGAACTGCAAGTTTAGCTTTGGGAAAGGAAGAATCGTATGGCATGATATACGGCATGCCCGTAGATGAAACAAAAGAACTATACGAAAAAATGCAGGGATATGAAATAGAAGAGGGAAGAGACATTGAAAGCAACGACAAATACTCTGTCATAATTGGAAATTTGGCAAAAAGCAAACTTTTTGACAAGGAATTAAAAGTCAGGGACAGATTAAAAATAAACGGAAAAACTTTTAAGATTGTAGGTATTCTGAAAAAAATTGGAAACCCGATGGATGACATGTCAGTTATTGTTCCAATAGACGCAGCCAAAGAAATTTTTAACAACACCAATGAAGTTTCTATGATATTTGTTGATGCAAAAGATGATGCAAATGTTGATGAAGTAGCCGATAACATAAAAGATGAACTAAAAGACTACAGGGGAGTGGAAGATTTCAAGGTACAGTCATTCGGGGACATACTTGAAACCGCCACCAAAATCTTATCTTTAATAAACTATTTATTCATTGGAATAGCCGCGATATCACTTGTTGTTGGTGGAATAGGAATAATGAACATAATGCTGATGACTGTCATGGAAAGAACTAAAGAAATAGGTGTTATGAAAGCCACCGGCGCAACAAACAAAACCGTTCTCATTTTGTTTTTAGGTGAAGCTGCGGTTGTTGGCCTTGTGGGTGGATTAATTGGATTTTTGTTAGGATTTGGGGGTTCGGTTATTACAGCCAATATAATTGGAAGTATGGTAGGGATAACGATGAAAATAGTCTTTTCACCCGCAATATTCTTAGGCTCTATTGGTTTCTCTGTCATTGTCGGTGTTGTATCAGGTGTTTATCCTGCAATGAGGGCATCAAAGCTGGACCCTGTTGAAGCATTAAGATATGAATAATGTTAACACCGTTATATTTAAATTGTTCATCATATAAAATATCTATATGAAGCCGCCATGTGAAAATGTAGTAAAATTTATACTCCCTGCAGTAAGGGCACTCATAGCAAGAGATTTAATAGAAGTTCATAAGTTCACACAGAAGGAAGTCGCAAAGATGCTTGATATGACACAACCAGCAATATCACAATATAAAAAACACCTTAGGGGAAATAAAGTAAATTTTCTGAAAAATGAATATATAAACAAAAAAATATCTGAGATATCCACATCAATTGCAAGAAAAGAAATCAGCAACGATGATGTTATATCTGAATTGTGTGGTATATGCAAAATGTTAAGAAAAGAGGGGTTTATTGACAATCTTAATTAGTTTTCTATAACACCAAACCCATCTTGGTTATTAATCCCCCAAGAAGAGAAAAAACCAGATTTCTCAGAAGCTCAAGAATGCCAAACACAAAAAAAGGCATCAACAGTATTGAAAAATAAAACAGTGCCATCATCTTATCTGAATTTAAAAGCTCGTCTATCTTGTTGTTCATAAAATCTTTTTGTTCGTTCAGCTGTTCCTGATACTGCTGTTCAAGTATTTGTCTTTGCTCGTCTGGCATATTTTCATAACCTTCCATCTGGCTTAAATCACTGCTCATATCAGGCATGAACCCAGTTATCATTGATTTTGTTCCAGACTTATACAAGTCTGTGTAGTAATCCAAATTCAAAAAAGATGTCAAAAATAATCCAAAAAGTAAGAAAACATTAACTATTAAAAAACATTTTCCAACTGTATGCGAGCCTATCCTGAAATTTCTCCACTTTTTTAATTCCTTTGAATGCATTTCAGAGAATCCGGTTGAAAGCATTCCTGAAAAAAACACACCAAGAGAAAAAAGAGCTGAAGTCAAGGATATTCCAACAAAAAACAATCCTATGGCAACAGGTACTGCTGTTGAAACAACACCAAGTTTTTTATTTTCACCAAATTTGGCGCCATATAATGAAAGAAATGAAAATGCAATAGTCAACGGAATAAAGGGTGCCAAAAAAGACAAGAAGTCCAATAAGAAAAACTTAACCGTATATAAGACTCCATAATTTGTTGTAAGATTTATAAATTCCATCGGCATCTTCATGGGATACAACAATATTTTTCCTGAAGAAACAGAAAAAAATTTGAAAAATATAAATGACATTAATACGAAAATTGAAACTGTCAAGCCAATCAACAAATCCCTCTTATCAATTTTCATTTTATTTTTTACCTCTTCCAAAGATATTTTTTATCTTTCTGATAGATGATTTCACTATCTTTTTGATTTTTTTATCTATAGTTTCTGATGATGATGGAGACACATATTTTATGTGTTTTTTAGACCCATAGCTCTTAAGCCGATATTCTTCCTTTGGCGGAAGTAATAAATACACCAAAAATCCAACTATCGCTATTGATATCACACCAACTATTATCCAGATATATTTTGATACATCCAATGAAAGTGCTGATGTCGTTTTGAGAACAGACGACTCAGAAAGGTTTTCTGCCTGTATTAACAAAGATTCTATTTCACCGAGAATCTGGTCTGCTGTGAAATAATCTCCACTGGTTATTGAACTGTTAACAGCATCCAATTTGTTTTTTATTTGTTCCAATGTCTTGTTTAGCTCTGTTACATTCATATTGTTTGATACGAGCTCCTCCATTTTTTTCTCCAGTAATGTCAAATTCCCAATATATTTTTCATAGGTATCGTTTACTTTTGATTTCTCTTCCTCTGATGGCAAAACCTTCAACTTGGATGTTTTTGAAACGTCAACATTGCTGTTGCTGACCTTAAATGTTAAGTCATAAGTCTTCACAGGAGCAGTTTTTGATGGCGTTATATTAACATCAAAATTCCCCTCTGTTAGAGAATCTAAGTCTAAATCTGACGGCGAAAAAGAATACCACGTTTCTGGTATACCTGTTATAGTCAGTTTTAAATTGTCTTGATCTGTATCTCCGGGATTTTCTACATTTATTGTAAAGTTTCCAGTTTCTCCCTGAACTATTTCCAAAGAAGAGGGGTATTCCATTATCTCTATTTTTGTTTCTTCCTGGCTACTATCGGTGTTGTCATTATTGTTGTTGGATTGTGAATCAGAATTTTCATCGTCTTCTGGTATTTCCTCTATGTGTAGTGTAACAGATATGTTATTAAATCTTGGATCATCTGTGGTTATTTTTGCCGTGCAAGTCTTGTCTGCCGTGGTGTTGTCTGCACTAAGTTCCCATGTAAACCAACATGTCTCCCCTTCTCCAACAGATATTTCAAAATGATCGCTTGTTTTAGATACAGCACATCCTGTTTTGTAACTTTTCGCATCTATATCAGCATAATCACAGTCATCGTCATCAGAGCCATCAAGAGTTAATGTTCCTTTTGCCTCTAGGGGCCCATAATTGACGACAGTTAAATTAAAATCTTCGTCTGAAGTTGCTCCTTCATCAAATGTAAAGCTATTGTCGTCTGTGTCTAGGTAAAGCGCACTCTGGTTTATTATCAATGTCCCATTGTGGGTTGAGCCAAGAAGTGTTGCCCCTCCATCTGTCCTATTAGCAGACAAATAAACATCATAGTAACCACCGGGTCTGGAAGAGCTTCCGGGAATAGAAACATTTATCCAGTATCTGCCATCAACAGACTCTTTAAATATTGGGTTTGAAAATACGGACACTCCAAGATACCCGGAAACTGGCATTCTGTAGCTTGTGTAGTTTTTATTCTTTAGATATACGGAACCGAAATTTGTTATATTCAAATCTTTCACCTCTGTCCCATTAGCAAAGAAAGACTCTGTTTTAATTGTAAAGTTTTGACCAGATGATGGGACTTCTATCCAGTTATCATTATCCGATGTGGTTATTTCTCTTAAAAATAGTGTCATTTCGCTGGTTAAGTTAACCTGCAGTGTAATTGTAAATGTTGAATATGGATGAGAATCCGTGTCGTTTAATTTTATCCACCCCGTATACAGCCCCCCAACATTTCCGGTTTTTGTTGTATCTATGTTTATTGTTATGTTTAATATATCAGAAGAACCCGGCGCTAGTGAGGAAGGATAATCATAGGAAAATTCCATATAATTTGATGAGTGGTTTAAAAAAGACGAGTTTGAATCTTGGTCAAAAACAATGTTCCGGTTTCCAGTATTATTTATTGTTATGTTTAAAACAAGAGTTTTGTTGAATCCTATATTATCTTTTAAGTTAACTGTTGATTGTTTAAAGGTGTTGTTTACAAAAAGCTCAGGTGTGGTAGCATTAACTATGAAAGGCACTTTCAAAACAGAACCCTCGGTAGTTGTATATTTGAGAAATCCGTTATAGATTCCGCTTAAAGTTAAATTTTGAATTGTGAAATTAAAGTCAACCACACTGCTATCGTTTTCATGGCCTGAAGAATTAAAAGTCATTGTTGTATAGTTGGTGGATACCCAGCCAGTTGGGCTAACCCACTCTTTTATAGTTAAGTTGTATGAACCGGTTGTTGGTGTGTTGTTTTTTATTTCAACTGTCCATAATCCATCATCACTAAGGCCAACTGTTCCTGACGGGTCATATCCCACATACTCTTCCTTTTCTGCACCAGCTACGCCAGCATTTGTATATTTATTTGTAGATGAATCTACTTGGGTGTCGTTTGAATTATAAAGTGATATTGTGTAGTTAGCGCCATTCGACCAAACAGCCTCTGCTTTTATTCTGGTGATAAAATCTGGGACCCTTATTGAGAAGTTCCTTGGCGTTGTATCTGAAAAAGTCTGGGTATGATATAGCTCTGGTGTTTGCGAAACGGAATTTAAAATTAAGTTACCCTCGTTTTTTAGTTTTATTTTAACGCTCTTCCTATCAGAAGTGTTCATATTACCAAAAACTATTGCTGATATTTGTTGGGAAGGATCGGAGGCATTTGTTGCATTGAGTGTAGTAAATAGAATTTGCCCCGAAGACTGATAGTTTATTGTAGAAGAAGAATTTCCGTAAAGCCTTATCTCCCATATTTTATTTTCGGGAAGATATTGATAGTTAAGGGACTTAGATTGTCCTGTATTTATGCTCTTTGCTTTTAAGTTGCCGCTCTCGTCAAACAAAAACAAGTCCACATCAGATGAACCCGACCAAGACAATTTCAAAGTTATGCCGGTGGAATTGGGAACAGATGATGTATTGAAATAATAAGAATGGTATGTATCAGCATAAGCTGGCAAAGTTCCCTTGAAGTATCCGATTCCTGTTGTTGTGTTCAGCTCGTTCGATGAAGAAATTGGTATGTTGATTTCAAGAGGCAAAGAATAAAATTCATTTGGATTTGTGGAATTTGTTATATTAACGTATCCCCAGTACCTTCCGGGTGGGCAACTTTCGTTGTTGCCGCTTAGAAGAGTCATTGTTGTCTCCTCGCCGCCGCTCAGGTTGGTTGTGTTGTAAGTGTAACTGCCTGTAGAATTTTTCACATATAAGAGAAAACTGTTGAGATTAAAGCCGCAATAATCCGGATAATTCCCCTGCGGTTGAGAATAGTTTGGCAACACAGAGTGTCTATAGCTTCCCGCTGAATTATTCCACACCCTCAAAACACCTGAATAAGAGGAATTCATTCCTAAAACAACATCACCCTGATAGGAATTCGTCCAATTAAGATAAACCCCGTCTGGCGTGACATTAAACGCTTCATTGGGAGAACTCCATGAACCTGAAATAAATCCTGACATTATTGATAGCAACAACAGCAAAAACGTAGGATATACTATTATTTTTCTCATCATCACACCTTTAAAACAATTTACTCAAATTTATTTATAAACATTATTTGCATATGTTCTGCCCCATTTTTTCAAGTAATTTTTTGTTTATGTATATTGGAGCATTTGCTCTAAGAGCTATTGCTATTCCGTCCGATGGCTTTAAATCTATCTTTAAAACATCGCTCCCTCTTCTAAGGTTCAGAGTCGCATAATAAATTTTATCCTCATACCTGTCCATTGTCACGCTTTCAACGCTTATGTTAAATTCCTTTAGAACGTCGACAAAGACGTCGTGTGTGTTGGGCCTTATTTCCATTTTTCCTTCCAATCCGAGCTCTATTGAGTGTGCCCTTTCTGGAGAAGTTTGCGCAACTATAGCAGTGCAATTGTTTCCTATTATCACTGTACTCTCAACTATTCTTATAACATCTGCCTTGACATATTCCTGTTGGTTAAAATATTCAAATGCACCGGAGACAAGAAAAGAAGCTACAATTATTGATGCAAGAGCTGTGAAAAATATTATATTCTCCTTTTCTCTCTTATTTTTTGCCATAAATATCATTTATTGTCATTATTTAAAAAATTTGGCGCCCCAGCCGCGATATTCTTTCTCTCCGGAAAACGCGAAGCGTTTTTAAGTTCTTTCCCTTGAGGCTTTCTTTTGAAGAAAGGCTCATTCGAACGCGGGACCTACTGCTAACTTTACCGTTTCGCTTAAGCCTTTTGTCCGTCAGGACTGAAGGCGGTAGCCTCACGAAAGGCTTAGGAGGCAGTCGCTCTATCCAGGCTGAGCTACTGGGGCATAATAATGATTATGTGTGTGGATTTAAATTTATTTTAGAACACTGTTTAATCTCTTTTCCATTTCAATCATATGTTTATCTAATTTTTCTGTGTGCTTATCCAGCTTCTTCATGTGTTTTTTAAGGTTTTCTGTGTGTTTTTTTAGATGGTGCATATGAGAAACCAAGACGCTTAAAACAATCAGCTCTATAAATATTAAGAACAAACTAAAGAATGGAATCATATACTCAAACATGTTTTTCCCCTAGACAAAAACTTTTATTTCTTTTTTTGTTGTTATGGCAGTGATTAATTCTTTTCCAAGGTTGGAATCCTTTGAAATTCTTATCTGCCCTGATTTCCCAACTGTGGCTGTGAAAAGATACTCACCGCCCAAATAAATGTTGGCATTTTTCCCCCTTACGTTTTTATCAAACGAGAATATTATGTAGGCTCCGCTCTCACCAATATCAAATTTGATTTCCTTGCCAAAACTCTCTACCTTTGGCTGCACATCAACTCTGACACCCAGCTTTTTTTCAATCTTTTCTATATTGTTGCCGTTTTTTCCTATGAGCCTTGGTATTACTTTGTTTGCAACCTTCACCCTTATCTTATTTCCAGAAATAAATTCTATCTCGGCAGATTTGTCATATTTCTTTATAACCTCAAATATCTTCTCTTTGGCAAGTGACTCCAGAGCCACTTTTTTTTCACTCTCAACTGGAACAACAACGTTTTCTTCTCCGTATGTATATATTTCATAAATCAATTTTCCGTTTTCAAAATCCCTTATTTCAACAACAGGTCTTGCCAGATCCTGCTCAACCATTCCAGTCGGCACCCTAACCGTAAGCCCGACAGAATATATGCTTTCTATCTTGCCGTATTTTATGAAAATTATTGTATCTATTATATGTGGTATCATTCCAAGTTCTGTCCTCCCTATGAACCTCTGAATGCTGTTTATCGGGTCGCTTGCATGAACAACACCAATCATTCCTATTCCTGCAAGCCTCAAGTCAGCAAAAATTTTAAAATCTTGAGTCTTTCTCATTTCATCGTATATTGTGTAATCTGGCCTGACGAGAAATAAAACATCAGCAGAATTAACCATACTGCCGTTTAAAGGGGCATACTGATTTATCTCCGGAGGCACCTGAAGATCACGTGGCGACTCCAGCGTCTTAACAATTTTTCCCATTTTTAAGTAAAATTCTGCTATGCTTGCAGCAAAAGTTGATTTCCCAGATCCTGGCGGCCCTGATATAAGAACTCCCTCTGCCTGTTTTTCAAGCCTTTTGACCAGTTTTTTAGAGGGCTTGTAATCTTCCAGTTTTAGTTTTACAATCGGCCTGACTACTGTTATCTCATACCCATTGGAGAAAGGAGGCTTTGTTATAGCTATCCTGTATTCACCAAGTTGAATGACTTCAGCACCATTCATTGTTATCTCAAACTGCCCTCTCCTGTGCCTAGTCACATAAACTATATCGTCGCCCATTTTTTGCAATTCTTCTTTTGTACATGGCGTTTTTCTTAGTTCAACCAGTCTTATTTTTCCTGGCTCTCCCCTCTTGGCCATTGGTCTGGCGCCTTCCTTGAAATGAAGGGACATTGTGTTTTTGTCAAGATATTTCTCAAAAGTAAGCTTTCCCTCTATCTTTGTCTCTATATAAACAACTTTAAGCCCATCTGCCTTTGCAACCTCAGCTTGCACTAAATCCGCTGTGTAAAGCGTCGCATTTTCTTCTTTGGCAACATCCCGTATAAGTGCATCTATTCTTCCTTTTTTTGCAAGTCTAATCTCTTCTGCTGTTGGTCTTCTCCCAACCCCTGAAATTTTAAAATTCTTATTCTTTTCAGCTATATCCCTTAAGTTTTTTATCTCGTTTAAACCATTAAACCCTATCTCTAATCCCCTGTTTGCCTGGCCCTGAAGTTCATCCAAAACCATCTCGGGAATTATAATTTCAGCGCCCTTTATCTTGCCTTCATTTATTAATTTAGACAATCTACCATCAACTATTATTGATGTATCAGGCACTATTTTTTCATTCATTATATCACTCTCCTCTTTATTTGTGGCGAAAGATTGTATTTAATTTCTTGTCGCCTCTTTTTTAAAATCTATGTTATAAACAATATGTTCTTACAAACAAATGTTTAAATTATTTACATTTTATTTATTAATTATGAAATGCCCCGAGTGTGGAAGTAAAAACATAAAGAAGGAAGATGATGGAAGAAATATACTCATCTTCTGTGGTGACTGTGGTTTCGTAGTCAACGATGAGATACTTGTCTCTTAAGCAAGGTCCTTTTGTATAATTATCTCCACTGATTGTGGTATATTCAACCTTTCATCCCTTTTCATTCCAACTATGTATTTTATGTTCTTTGATGATGCAAAATTAACCAGTTTTTGGTCTATTGACCCATCAAATATCAATGCATGTATGTCCTTAACTTCCTTCATAGCAGAGAACATTTCCTTGACTGGGAGTTTTCCAAGTATATTCATGTTCTTATCAAACAAATAAGCTGCCCTGGTTCCCGTTAAATTAAAAAGAGTTTCTTTGAACTTCTTTTCCTTATCGGACGGTAGAGTACGCTTTTTCACATTTATTTGCTTTTTTTCTGTAATATTGTTTTTTATTCCGTTTTTTTCTATATTTACCTGGTCTGACGGTATCTTTTCCCTTAAGGCCTTATATATTTCCTTTTTAGTCAAATCCTCTACTTCTTTGCCCCTTGGAGCTCTTGCAACAAAATCTATGTCTGCCCCCTTCTGAAATATCTCCTTTAATATTAAATCTCCTCCCCTGTCTCCATCAAGGAAAACTGTTGTTGTCTTCTCTTTGGTCAAATCTACGATTGTTTGAGGCACTGAAGAGCCCTCTATTGCTATAACATTTTTTATTCCGTTTTTAAGTAATTTAACTACATCTGCCCTTCCCTCACACACTATTATTGAATCATAGTTGTTTATATTTGGTCCAGACGGCAATCCTTTATATTTAGTTATTTCTGATGTTCTTACTGCTTCTTTGATTTCTTCTGCTATCTCCTGTGTTTCTGGGAGTCCTTCTTCAAATATAGTCTTTAAAATCTCCTTAGCTCTCTCTACAACGTATTTTCTCTTCACTGCTCGTATATCTTGTACCTTTTCCACTTTTATTTCAGTATCACACGGTCCTATTCTTTCAATTGTCTCCAGTGTTGCAGCAATTAGCGCAGTCTCGCTTGTATCCAAAGAAGAGGGTATTTCTATTGTCCCCTCTGTTTTTCCGTTGTTGCTTTTAACTTCTACTTCTATTCTTCCGATTCTACCGGTTCGCTGTAAATCCCTGAGATCCATCTCCGGCCCTAAAAGGCCTTCGGTTTGCCCAAAGACTGCTCCTATCACATCCGGCTTTTCAACAACTCCGTGTGAGGAAAACCTTGCGAAAATAGTATATTTTGAAGTTGATTGTGGTAATTTACTCATTTAAACACCTCCTTTTAAAACCTAGAAAGAATTGTTGTTTTGTTTGCATTTTCTCTTAAAATTCAAAAACTTAAAGTGAATTGATGAACATGATTCTTTCCAGATTCAGTTTTTTCTTAATTTCTCTTCTATTTTTATATTGTTGCTTACCTTTATATACTTTTCCCTGGAAGACGCTCCAGAAACAATTTCTACCTCGCCGAACACCTTTTTTAGCTCTTTCAACAACTCCTTATTTGCTTTCCCCTTCTCTGGCTGGCTTTTGAGCCATATCCTTAGATAAGGACCGTTTAAATCCCTCTCTAAAGAAATTTTAAATTTCCCTGAACCGGGATTGACTTTGACTTTTATTAACATAAAACAATTAAGAAAACAATAAATAAAAGGATAATCTATTATCAAATAGGTTAAGAATATGAAAAAGAAAATAATGATTGTAGATGACGAAGAAGGTATTGTAGAACTGGTAACGGCTATCTTAGAGGAGGAAGGATATGAAGTAATAACAGCCATGGATGGAAAGGAATGTCTGGAAAAACTAAAAAAAGTGAAGCCCGACCTAATTCTTCTTGATATGATGATGCCTGGAATGTCCGGAAGGGAAGTTTGTGAAAAAATACGGAAAAATCCTAAAACAAAAAACCTAAAAATAGTTTTTCTCACAGTGGCTAGGTTTTCAGAAACTGGAAAGAATGTTCTAAAAAAACTAAATGTCCTTGACTACATAACAAAACCGTTTGATAATAAAGACTTAGTTAGAAGAATAAAAAACATTGTGGGGTAAATTTTCAATGAGTGAATAAAAGAGTATGATATGATGAGTCTCCGGGATGACGCCAAAAAAGTAATAGAAGAGATTTTAGGTCCTGAGGCAGCAAATATCATAAATACTTTTGACAATCCAGAAAAATACCCAAAAGATTTCTTGGATGAGTGTGTATACTTCCTGGAAAAACTTGTTGGAGAAGAATCTGCAAAAAAAAGATTTGAGCCACTTTATGAAAAATATGTAAAATGATTTTTAATCCCTTTTCTTCAAATGTTTTCCGTCCTTAATTGCCTCCGTTATGATTTGCCTGTAATAGAAAAATCCGAATGCTAGGAGTATGTAATCGAAATTCCACAGAAAGTCTAAAAGGCCCCCAGTTTCGTATAGACTTCCTGCAAGTGTAAATGAAATATCAGCAAACGTACAGACGATCAAAGATAAAATTATAAAAAACCATGGCTTGAGAAGATTTCCCTTAGAAAATGTTAACAAAATAAAAAGCCCGCTAACAACAAGAATCAAATCTAAAGCAACATATCCTATGGATAATGTTTTTTCAAACAAAGTCATCTCTACATCAATAAAAGTCGGATAACATCCATATATGCTGACAGCGATTAATATTAACATGAGGACCAAGATAGAAAGACATTTCATATTACATTTTATTTTCGTACCGATGGTTTTCCAAATGTAATAAAGGCCTACAAAAAACAATGGATAACCAATGTACCAGAATAAATCCCCTATGGATGGAAATGGGACCTCAATACCCATAACAACTTCCAGAAATGCCCAGGAAAACTCGCCCAAAAACCAGAATAGACTTCCCAGACTCAAGAAAAATAATGCTTTCCCCTGAATGCTCTTAAAACCGTGAAACTTAAATGCATAAAATCCTAAAACCATTGCAGCAAAAGCACACACAACCAATACCCAATCAGATATTATATAAAAGTTTTCTCCCAGCGGTCGAAAAATATACAAATTAATATTTATTAACAAAGTTAAAATCATGATACCCAGTGCAATTTTTGTCATTTTATTCATGTTATCAATAAATCTAATTTGTTATCATTGTTATATAAATTTATTTCTCCGGCTTAATTGGAATTATGAAGTGAAACTCGCTTCCCCTTCCAAC
>Ga0190359_1001461_pt1:12500-14813 | contig 14813 bp, 8 predicted proteins | sample 48721823_MG_FD_161269 | JGI IMG/M metagenome (GOLD analysis project Ga0190359, IMG submission 161269) | Hydrothermal vent microbial mat bacterial communities from Southern Trench, Guaymas Basin, Mexico - 4872-18-2-3_MG | ecosystem: Environmental > Aquatic > Marine > Hydrothermal vents... | reverse complement strand
AGCCATTCTTTTTTCTCCACAAAATAACTAATTATATTTGTAATTATGTAAAACAATAAAGCTAACCAAAGAAATATTGTGTTAAAACTTAATATATTACTTGCTTTTAGTACTATCAAATCAACATTTAAAGTAAAAAAGAGAACAAGAGAAAAGAAAGTAAAAAAGCTCAGAATAAAGTAAAGATAGCTTAATTCTCTGTAGATTAAATCTATTCCCGGAAACAGTATTGAAAGAATAAGAATTTTTTTTGTCATTTTAAGATTATTTTCTTCTATTTCTTTGTATTTGATTTTTCTTGTTTCGCTGAGAAAGGGCTCCCTTATTATAAAAAGATTAAAGCATTCTTCGCAGTATCTATCATTTACTGAGTTTCTATTCTTTTTTGTAGGTTTGCCGCAAGAAGCACATCTGATACTTGAGCCGATGGATCGAAAAATTATTTTTAATAAAATTAAAAGGACGAAAAAAATTAAGAGGCCTAAGAAAATAGGATGGAAAAGCATTTCTTTTGAGAAGTTAAAATTCACATAAGGGAAAATGTTTATGTTTAAAGGATCGTTTTTTGTAATGATATCTCCTTCTCTCTTAATACCTGCCTTTTGTGCAATTAATGCATACTTTTGAGCCAAATCCGGTTGATTTATTTTAAAGAGAAGTACTGATACATTAAAATTTAAGTACGGATCATTTGGGGCAAATTGTAAAGCTTTGAAATACATATCTTTTGCTTTTGAAAAGAACCCCACTTTATAATATATGTTCCCTAAGTAAAAATACTTTAGTTTATTATATTTTTCGCTCTCTTTTACTTTCTCTAAAACTCTTTTTGAATCGAAAAGTAAGTTGTCATTATAATATCTTATTGCAATTGTAAGAAATAATTGAGGATCCGGATCTTTTTCCAATTCCTTTTCTATCTTTAATAGTTCCTGGTCAGTGTATTTTCCTTCCTTTATTTTTATAATTGCTTTATAATTTTTGTTATAAGAAGCTGTTTGAATAATGTTTGTATATAAAAGAGCTATAAAAGAGAATAAAAACAGGAAAACATAGAGAAAAAGAAGCTTTTTTTCTTTTTTCTGTAAATAGAAAAAAATAACAGCTCCTATCCCGAATGGGATGTAAAAAGCACCGGTAACAAATACGGTTGAAATTAAAGCAAAAACTACTAATGATATGTATTGAACGATTTTCAGATTTAAATTTAAATCATTTAATAGTACTTCAAAGTTATAGGAATATTTAAATAATAAAAATACGACAAAGCTTAAAAATAATCCCCAAAATATTGATTTTGCTAATGGCGAGAGTATGAGAATGTTGTCATCACTATAAATGAATAGTTTTAAGGCAACAAAGGCATTTTTAATCCCTTTTAAAATATTTAAGCTTTTCAACTCTATTTTGCTTAAATCATCAAAGATTTTCCAATTGTTTTCGTATTTTGATAATGTGTAAAGGTAATTTTTCCCAGCATCTAAATTACCATTTTTAATTGTTTGAAGTGAGTAATTCCATATTAGGGATACTATTTCTTCTCTCTTGTTGTATTGGTATGGTTCTTTAAAGAACTCGTTTATCACCTTATTAGCTTCTTCTACTCTATTTTTTGTGGCGAGGGAATAGAATTTAAACCAGTATTTTGAGTATTCTTTCTTGATAGAAAAAGCATCAGAAAAATTAGCTGTTAAAAAAACAAGAATTATAAATAAAAAAATGTGCCTTATTTTGCTCATTTTATTATATTTTTCCTTTTTAAATATTCGGTTTTTAATTGTGTTATTGTAGAATAAAGTAAACTTTCTTCTTCTTTTGTAAGATTTCCTTTGGTTTTTTCTTTGAGAAAATCGAGGAGATCAATAAGATTTTTAGCTTCATCCAAGTTTTCTGATAATTCTCCTGTCAAAGGATCTTCTTTTAATCCCATTTTAACAAGTGCCTGGGTATAAAATGGGACAATTATAGTAGAAAGTTCAACTCTTAAAACACCTTTATTTTCCATCCCACAACCTCAGTAAAATTAAATATAACATTTTTTCCCTTTTTTTTCAATTACTCTTTTTATTAATTAATTATATCTTAATAATTCTTTTAAATTGGCATATATTTAACAAAATAATTGTAATTTTGTTTGGGAGGTGGGTAATGTCTTGTGAATGTATAAGTGCCTGTCCATTTTTTAATGACAGAATGGCCAATATGCCGGCAATGGCCTCAATTTACAAGAAAAAATATTGTGAAGGAAACTTTGAAGAATGTGCTCGATGGATTGTTTTCTAAGACTCGGGAAAGCTGCATTCACTTTGTACT
>Ga0190359_1001461_pt1:0-7500 | contig 14813 bp, 8 predicted proteins | sample 48721823_MG_FD_161269 | JGI IMG/M metagenome (GOLD analysis project Ga0190359, IMG submission 161269) | Hydrothermal vent microbial mat bacterial communities from Southern Trench, Guaymas Basin, Mexico - 4872-18-2-3_MG | ecosystem: Environmental > Aquatic > Marine > Hydrothermal vents >... | reverse complement strand
GTCCAAGAGTCCACATCGACGACCCGGTTTGGCACCTCGATGTCGGCTCATCGCATCCTGGGGCTGGAGCAGGTCCCAAGGGTTTGGCTGTTCGCCAATTAAAGCGGTACGTGAGCTGGGTTCAGAACGTCGTAAGACAGTTCGGTCCCTATCCTCCGTGGGCGCAGGAGATTTGAGGGGAGCTGTTCCTAGTACGAGAGGACCGGAATGGACGAACCTCTGGTGTACCAGTTGTTCCGCCAGGAGCACTGCTGGGTAGCTACGTTCGGACGGGATAACCGCTGAAAGCATCTAAGTGGGAAGCCCACCCCAAGATAAGATCTCCCTTTCCGAATTGTCGGAACTGAAGGCTCCTGGGAGATTACCAGGTGATAGGCCGGAGGTGTAAGTGTGGCAACATATTTAGCCGACCGGTACTAATCAGCCGTGAGGCTTGATCATAATTTTTGCCCGTGGCAGATGATTAAATGCTTAGAGTATAACTCCTCTGAATTCCATATAATAAATTATATATTTGCCGGTGACTATAGCGGAGGTGTTACACCCGATCCCATTCCGAACTCGGAAGTTAAGCCCTCCCGCGCTGATGGTACCACTTGGGCGACTGGGTGGGAGAGTAGGTCGTTGCCGGCTTTATTATTAAAGCCCCCGATATTCTGTCAGGGGCTTTTTATTTAACGGGAATAAATTGATGAATGATTTAAGATTAAGACCCGATCCGGCAGCCGCCGGATAAGCCCTCCCGCGTCCCGAAGTATCGGGATACCACTTGGGCGACTGGGTGGGAGAGTAGGTCGTTGCCGGCTTTATTATTAAAGCCCCTGATATTTTGTCAGGGGCTTTTTATTTAACGGGAATAATTTGATGAATGATTTAAGAGTAAGACCCGATCCCATTCCGATCCGGCAGCAGCCGGATAAGCCCTCCCGCGTCCCGAAGTATCGGGATACCACTTGGGCGACTGGGCTTGAGTGGTTGGGAAAAATTAATAGACACGAGCTTCAGCTCGTGGTAATTGGGATTATTTAATAAATACACGGGCTTTAGCCCGAATATTCAAAACCGTATTTTTTTAAAAATATATCGTACTCTTCTGTAAAAGTTCTGTTTCTTTGGTGTTCTTCCTGATGTTTAATATATTTACGCATAACCGGAACCTGAGATTCGCTTACAGAAAGAGCAATGTATTCATCCTGCCATTCAAATTTGCCAATAGAAAGATTATTTTTATTAACCCAGTGCGAAGATTCTCCTTTTAAAAGAAAAGCAACTTTGCTGATAGATTGTGATGCTCTTAGTGAAATTAAATAATGATAGTGATCCTGCACAAAATTTATTTGATCAATGTAGATATTTTTGTTTTTTGCGTTTTGTAAGATATGCTGTAATAATAAAGACTGTACTTTTTTTGATATAATCTTTTTTCTGTTTTTTGTTGACCAGATCAGATGAATCCAGATTCTGACATACGGCATATAAATTCCCCCGTTTTTTTGGACTGAAGCCCTCTCGTTTTATGAGCTCAATAAATAAAATTTAATTCTGATCCAATAATTTGAATATATTAAACACGATTCGTCTGTTTAGATTTTCTGACTAATATTTTAGACTCGGGTTCATAGCCTTGAGCTAAAGGGTTTTAAGGACAAATATTAAAAAACAGTTTCATAGCCACGAGCTTCAGCTCGTGGTAATTGGGATTTCAAACAAAACCCAGGGCTTTAGCCCAAATAAAATCCTTTCAAATTTATATAAATATTTTATTCTCTAATACTCCATCTTTCCGTGCAATATTACAGTTGACACATAATGTTCCGGTATTCCTGTTACAAAGACTTCTTCGCCGTCTGTCCAGATATCTGTATATGTTATTTCCGGCAGATTGCACTCTTTTAAAATGTGCCAGGTATTTCCGTTAAAATATGCAACTCCTCCATTGCCTGTCCATGATTCTCTGCCTACTGCAAATATGTGGTTATCATCTGTTCCGTAAACAGCCCATGCGCAGATATCTGTAAAAAGGGGAGTTAAGCTGCTGCCGTTCCATTCATAAACTCCATAGAAATTTGCTACATAAAGCCTGCCTGTGGGGCTCATCCAGATATCTATGTAAGAATTTAAACTGTCCCTGAATACCCAGCCCTTGTTTGTATGCTGCATCAGGTAGTCTCTTTCAATATCATCTTTTACTCTTACACCGGTAAATACAGCATATAAACCCTTATCTTTAAAACCTGCAATATGGTGTATTGATGCTATCAATCTATTCTCTGCCATGTAATCTTTTACATCAAACGGCATTGTATCCTGTGTAACTGTCTGGCCGTCCCAGTGGTACATGTCTCCCCAGCATCCACCGAACCATATATCATCAGGAGAGCTACCCCATATACTGGTAAGTTCTCTGTAGGTGGTATCTAAGCTTGAGTTAAATACTTTATACCACCCGGTACCATCAAAATGAATTATACTGTTACCCATACGACGATTATTTCCAATGCCATAATCAATGTTTCCGACTATCCATACATCGTTTTTACTGAATCCAAATATATTAACAAGCTCATCATAATATTTGTCAACAGATCTGATTTCTTTTAAAACATTCCACTTTTCACCGTTAAAATGGTAGATTTCACCCCATAAATCTGTACAGTGGCCCACAGCATAAACATCTCTCGGAGAACTTCCCCAAAGTCTGTTTAATGTTGTAGCCCAGCCTATGTTATGCTGATAGAATAAAAGCGTATCAACTGTCCACGTATAGGCTCTCGGGTCATTTGGCATCTGGTATTTTGCAGGGTTTTTGCTGCAGGTAAAAAGAACAGTGAATAATAGTAAAAAAAATATAAATTTAATCAATTTTACATGTTTCATAAGTTCACCTCTTTATAAAATTTTTACAGAGGCAGAATGAACTGCCTCTGTAAAAGAAAGGTACTATCTTGTTTTCAGCAGTTTCTGAGTAAGAATGTGTGTTTTTTGTGCAGATTTTTCTCTGACAACAAGTTTGGCAATGTATATGCCGGACGCAAGCTCTTTTCCGTAACTGTCAGTACCATGCCAGAAGTATTTGTAATATCCCTGCATTAAATTTCGGTCAACAACAGTTGAAACAAGCTGGCCTTTAATGTTAAAAATACAGAGCTTAACATCGGATTCTGCCGAAATTCTTATTGATATACCTGTAACAGGATTAAACGGATTGGGGCTGCATGTCATTGAATAATTTTCATCAATACATTTTTTATCAGGTTCTTTTAATTCCGATTCGTTTGGTATATCCCCGGAGCCGAAAAGATTGTGCCATTCAGGATCAGCATATACATTTTCTATGCTGTAGTAAGGCCTGATATCATAGCTGAGCAGATCTTCGGTATATCCGCTGGTAACAATGTAATCGTAATCTGTGTATGAAGTTACGTCTCTTCCAACTGTTTTTAAAATTGCAGGACCTTCTGTCTGGCCTGTTAAAGAGTGCTTTACTTTTCTCCAGATTTGGTACTTTGTTACATTCGTGTTAGGATGTTTCTGCCATTTAATTGTTACATTGCTTCAAACAGGCCCACCGCACTGGGTAACATTAAGCGGCACAGGCTTTCCCTTAAAATATGCAGTATATGTACAGTTATCATCAGGCGATATTGTAATCTGACTTGATCTGCTGCCATTGCTCCAGTGATCAAATGTGTAGATAATATTGTTGTAGGTGCTGTTTTGTGCGCTGACTATAATATCATGAGTTTGTTCAACAAATTCTTCATCAGGGACATTCTTTACACTTCCATCAACCTTAATAGTACCTTTGCATCCCACACCTGTATAACTGTTTTTTAAAGTTACTATGAACATTTTTCTTAAGTGCGCAACATATTCGCAAAAACCATGAATTCCGTCTTTTTCGTAGATTATTTTGTCGGAAAAGGTTCTTGGAAAATTAGTAGAGCCATTATTTCTTACGAACTTACTGAATTTTTGTACATAGCCCCCCAATACATCATAATCATTCACTTTTGTTGTTATTGTTGGGTAGGAAGTAGGCCTCACACTGTAGGTTGCCGGAGAATTTTTTATATTTCCTGAAAGGGAAACCTGGCCGAAATAATCAACATTGTTTATTTTATTGTAAATTTTTACTGTCCAATTTTTTTTGCGCCAGATTTTATTCGGAGAGCCGTAAGTGTTTATTACTTCCTGAAGTGTATTGCTTTTTATTGATTTGTTTTCACCAAGTTTATGCCTTACTTGTATCTGGTCTTCAGAAGAAGGATTCCCCGGAGCGCTGGTAACAAATACGGAATGGTTGCTAAAGCCTATAATGTCACCGTATCTTACGTTTGATATATTATATGAGTTAGAATAAAAATAATAGGAAATAATTCCTGAAATTTTCATTGCATCACATTCGCTTTCATTGAAACCAAAAGCTTTGCCCATTGCGAATCCGTGACAATTACCACCGTGAGGGGGTAAATATTCATCATATAATTTAACTTTGTGCTCATTACCTTCACAGAAATCAGGATTAAAGATAAAAAGAAAGAGAGGAATTAAAAAAGGAAAAAGTTTTTTAAAATACATAAAGGACCCCCAAATATTTAAAGTTAGTAAGGTTAAATAATTTTTAACAGACCCGGTAGTAAAATGGGTATGGTGGGGCGCGGGTAAAGGTTAGCGGTTTAAAAATTAGAAAAACAATAATTCTTAAAAAATAGATTCTCAGCATATATTTAGTTTACTCCCCCGGGTTAAATCAAAACAGATATTTTAGGGAAACAGGTTTATATGCCTGGTTTATACAAATTGATTTGTCAAGTATATAAGTAATAAAAATATAACAAAAACGCAAGAAAATAATTAAATTTTAACGCAAACGTTTTCATGTTGATAAAAATAGTGATAAGCCCTCCCGCGTCCCGAAGTATCGGGATACCACTTGGGCGACTGGGCTCAAGAGTAGGTCGTTGCCAAATTAATACATATCAAAACGGCAGAGCCTGCCGTCAAGGCCTCCGCTCTGCAGAGGCTTTTTAAAAGCGGTTCTTAGCCCTATCCGTTTAATTAATTCCCGATTGCCGAAATAAACATAAGCAGTGGAACCGCTGCATTTTTGCTTAAGGAAGTCCCCGAATGATTTTATAAGATCAGTTTCGTTTTGTTTATTAAGTCTGATGCCGTATGGCGGATTAGTAATGATTATTCTGTTATTGAGTTTGTCCAGTTTGTTAAAATCTTTTTGTTCAATCTGTACTTTAAGACCGCCGGGGAGTTTACTGAGGTTTGCTTTGCATGCTTCAAATGCAGCAGAGTCAATATCACTGCCGCTTATCAAACCGGGCTTAAGTTCTCTTATCATGCTGTCTGCATCTGATTTTACTTTTTCCCAAATCAAAGGGTTAAAATCAGGCATAAGTTCAAATCCGAATCGTTTCCTCAAGTAACCTGAAGGGATTCGGCAATAGTGCATCAACGCTTCACATAAAAGAGTACCGCTGCCGCACATAGGATCATATAGCGGCTCTTCACCATTCCATTCTATCATTTGTATAATTGCAGCGGCCACTGTTTCGCGCATAGGAGCTGGAACGCTTTTCTTTCTGTACCCCCTAATATGCAGGGAATCTCCGGACGTGTCAAGATATATTGTTGCCTTGTTATTGTTAATATGTAGAAAAAAACGAATATCAGGGTTTTTTGTGTCAACATCGGGCCTTCTGTTGTTTCGGCGTGTTCTGAATTTATCAACAATCGCGTCCTTAAGTTTTAGAGCTGCAAATTTTGAGTGAGTAATGTTACTGTTGGATACGTTACTGAAAACAGCAAAGGTATTTTTAAGATTAAAAATATCCGGCCAGTTGATTTTCCATGCATATCTGTATATATCATCAGTATTGTTGCAGTAAAATTTTTTAAGAGGCGCGAGGATTCTGGTAATCAATCTGGCCTGATAATTCAGCCTGTATAGGATTTCAAGGTCAGCCTTAAAAAAGAATCCTCTGAAGCCGGGTTTTACTGATGTTGCTTTCAGAGTTTCTGCCTCTTTGGCAGCCAGTTCTTCTATACCGCCCGCGGTTTGTGCAAAGAAGACATGGTTCTTTTGATATAAGTAATCAGTTCCTGATTTGGACATAGTGCTGCTATTCCTCATTAAAGTTTTGTTTTTATATATATTAATTTTTATGGTGATTTGCAAGTATTGAATTTAATGTGTTTAAAACAATGGAAGAAAAATGGTTGTTATTTCAGTTCTGAAATTATAAACATTGGCAAATGGCAGCGATTTGCTAATATTTCATGTCATTAATGCTCAAGATTCTTATGATATTCGTGAGATATTGATTAGAGAATCCGGTTAAAAACGAAAGGTGTTCTATTCAGAATGATAATTTTATACCGATACCATTTGAATCTATGGCAGGAGATATCTTTTTTATTATCCCGTATTCATTATTCGAATTATTTCCCGTTTTAACAAGAAAGTCAGCAACTGTGTATCCTATAATTCCTCCAAGGAAAACATCACTTGCCCAGTGGGCATTGTGGTAGATTCTTGATGCACCGACCATTCCTGCTGAGGAATACCAGAAAACTTTCCATAAAGGACTTTCTACGGATTTTGCTATCACAGTTGATACGGCAAAACTTACAGTAGTATGACCGCTTGGAAGAGATTTATATATAGATTCTGTTTGAAACGGTTTGAAGAAAAGAGGATTTTCTCCTCCGTAAGGTCTTCTCCTTCCGATCAGTATTTTTAAAACAGTGGTAACCATTCCGGAATATACAAAGGCTTCCATGGATTTTAAACCGGTCCTGCGGATATTCCTGTCTTTAACAATCAGACCGGCTCCGTAAATTCCGAGAGCAAGTCCCGCAGTATATGAATTTCCATAAAAACTGTCAAAATTAAATATTTTATCATTTTGGCTACTTTTGTGATTTTGCGAAAATTGTTTCAAATCTCTGTCAACAGAGAATAAAAGAACTGTACTTCCGGTAATTATTCCCATGTTAATCAAATCATTTTTTTTAAAAGCAGTTATTCCAGAACAGATTTTTTTACTGTCGTTAATTACCACATTTATATCTTGTTTAATAAAAGAAAATCTCTTTTGGGAAAATAATGAATGGTGAGATAAAACTAAAATTAAAACTAATAAAAATAACTTATATATTTTATTCATGATTTTATTTTTCCGATAAAATTAATAACTTGTAAGAAATTATATTTCTACCATCGTATATGTTATTGTTGTTGAGTATGTACCTGCAAGAATTTTTATACTTACCCTGTCTTGGTTCAGCGTAAATTTGAATAATCGGTCATTTTAATTAATTTGTTTTTTAAGCAGCATTTAACGTTCTTTGACTTTTTCGTTTTTGTCTGGCATTTTCAAGTTTTATTTTACGTTCTTCAAAGATTCGCTGCTGATTTCCCAGAAGCATGTCTTTTGGAGTAATGTATCCGATAGAAGAATGAAGCCTCTCATTATTGTAAAT
>Ga0190359_1001460_pt1 | contig 14813 bp, 15 predicted proteins | sample 48721823_MG_FD_161269 | JGI IMG/M metagenome (GOLD analysis project Ga0190359, IMG submission 161269) | Hydrothermal vent microbial mat bacterial communities from Southern Trench, Guaymas Basin, Mexico - 4872-18-2-3_MG | ecosystem: Environmental > Aquatic > Marine > Hydrothermal vents >... | reverse complement strand
AGGATTAAGTCAGCTTGGCAATTACAACGCTCAGAATCGGGACAAGAGGGAGCAAGTTGGCGCTCTGGCAAAGTGAATGGGTAAAGGGAAAGCTGCAGAGTGCTTACCCTGGGCTTCAGGTGGAGCTTGTAAGGATAAAGACCACGGGCGATAAAATCCTAGATTCCCCCCTGAGCAAAATAGGGGGCAAGGGCCTGTTCGTAAAAGAGATTGAGGAGGCCCTTTTTTCCCGCAGGATTGATCTGGCCGTGCATAGCATGAAGGATGTCCCTGTTGAGCTGCCCCGTGGGCTCACCCTGTGTTGCTATACGGAAAGGGAAGAGGTGAGGGATGCCCTTGTATCAAGGAACGAACTGAAACTCCATGAGCTACCACGAGGCGCCAGGCTGGGGACAAGTAGCCTTAGGAGAAGTGCACAGATACTGCATCTCCGGCCGGATATGAACATTGCGTCCTTGCGTGGAAACGTGGATACCCGCCTGAGAAAGCTGGATCAAGGGGAGTTTGATGCAATTGTATTGGCTGGCGCCGGACTCAAACGGCTGGGTCTGGCGCAGCGGGTAACCCAGTACCTTGACCCGAGCGAGGTGCTTCCAGCCATCGGCCAGGGCGCCCTAGGCATTGAGGTTAGGGAGGACGACCCTGAGACCATTGAAATCCTTTCCTTCTTAAATCATGGGCCCACGGCAGTGGCGGTAAAGGCAGAGCGTGCCTTCCTGAGAAGGCTTGAGGGGGGATGCCAGGTGCCAATTGCGGCACATGCTGTTTTTCATGATGGGATACTGAAATTGGTGGGGATGGTGGCAGATTTGGATGGTAGGAATCTGGTGAAGGGTGAAGCCCAAGGAGATGGTAAAGATGCAGAGGATATTGGCACGGGTTTGGCCGAAGATCTTTTAGAACGGGGAGCAAACAAGATTTTACGAAGGGTTTACGGAAAATGAGCAAGGAAGGAAAGGTATATCTTGTGGGGGCAGGGCCAGGGGACCCGGGACTGATAACCCTGAAGGCAATAGAATGCCTCGCCAAGGCGGACGTAGTGGTTTACGACAATCTGGCCAACCGCGCCTTCCTTGGGTATGCATCCGATGCTGCTGAACTCATCTATGTGGGCAAAAAGGGCGGTCACCACACCTTGGCTCAGCATGAAATAAACAGGCTTATAGTGGAAAAGGCCCTTTCTGGGAGGAAGGTGGTTCGGCTGAAAGGAGGAGATCCTTTCATTTTCGGCAGAGGCGGTGAGGAAGCAGAAGAGCTTGTGGCCGCAGGAATTGAATTTGAAGTGGTTCCGGGAATCACCTCTGCCATCGCAGTACCAGCCTATGCGGGGATTCCACTGACCCATAGAAATTATACCTCCACAGTTGCCTTCATAACTGGCCATGAGGACCCCTCAAAAGAAAGCTCCAGCATTGCATGGGAAAAAATAGCGACAGGGGCGGGTACACTAGTGTTCCTTATGGGTGTCGGTAATCTTGAGAAGATAGCAGACGCCCTCATTACTCACGGTCGTGACCCGATGACACCCGTGGCAATAATAAGAAAGGGCACTGAACCAGATCAGCAGACAGTGACCGGATCGCTCCAGGATATTGCCCAGAAGGCTCGCTCTTCGGGTATTAAGCCACCTGCAATAATAGTGGTCGGTGATGTGGTGCGCCTGAGGGATAGGCTTAACTGGTACGAGACCAAACCCCTTTTTGGAAAGAATATAATCGTTACAAGGGCGCGGGCTCAGGCCAGTGAGTTTTCAAAGAAACTGGCATCCCTTGGTGCCAATCCCATTGAATTCCCGACCATAGAAATAGTTCCTCCTGATAATTGGTCAGAACTGGATAATGCGATCTCAGAGCTCGACCAATATGATTGGCTTATTTTCACATCGGTCAATGGTGTTAAATTCTTCCTGGCACGTCTCAAAGAAACAGGTCGTGACCTGAGGGCACTGGCGAAAATAAAGATAGCAGCTATTGGTCCCAAGACTGCCCAGGAGTTAAAAGACCTTTGTATTGTGCCGGATATTGTGCCCTATGAGTACAGAGCTGAGGCCATTGTAGAAGAATTCAAGCGACAGGGCGTGAGCAAAGCAACGGTACTTATACCCAGGGCCCAAGAGGCAAGAGAAGTGCTCCCAGAGGAGTTGCGCGAGATGGGGTTCACGGTTAATGTGGCCACGGCTTACAGGACTGTGAGGCCAAAGCATGACCTAGACTCCGTAAAACAAATGCTCAAGGACCGCCAAATTCACATGATTACATTCACCAGCTCATCTACTGTGAGAAACTTTGTCGCAATGTTTGAGCAAGAAAAAGATGACCTTACCAAGTGGATGCAACATATCGCAGTGGCATGCATCGGCCCCATTACGGCAGAAACTGCAAAGGATTTGGGTTTTTCAGTGGATATAATGCCCGATGAGTATACCATTGACGGGCTCGTGGAAAAGATTATCCAGTTTTTCCGCTTTTCCCATTAAAGCACATGCTGTTATCTTTTGGTGTCGCGTGAATCCTTTGTAAGATGGACCTATGTTTGGCTCTATTATGCTGTCCTACCCCATAATCCTGGCCCATGGTATTTATCCCTTTCACTTCTTGTTTCCTCCATTCCTATGCAAGGACAATACCGCTAACGACGGTTTTCATTACTTCAGGGGGATAAGATCAGCCCTAATAGGGGCTGGCTTCAAGGTGTTTCATTCACGTGTGTCCTGGGGAGGGAGACTGGACCAAAGGGCCAATCAGCTAAGAGACGAAATACAGAAAATCACTGAGAGGTTTGCACGATGGCCCAAGGTCCACATAATCGCCCACAGTATGGGAGGACTTGATGCCCGGTGGATGATCTATAAACACAATTTCCCACAGAGGATCGCCTCGCTGACTACCATCGGTACTCCGCACCATGGAAGCCCCGAGGCAGAGCGCAGGTTAAAGCGTTTTAGATGGGTGCTGGGGCTTGCCGGCGCCGTGGGCCTGGATGTTAGTGGCGCGCTGGATTTGACGCCAAGTGCCTGCGAGGCCCGCAACAGGCTCCTAGAGCCTTTTGAGAAAACAAATGGGGTAATTTACAGAACCGTGGCTGGGGCCCAAGAAGCAGAGGACATCCTTTTTGTTGCGAGGAGCTCATATCGATTCCTTAAGGAAAAAGAGGGGGATAATGACGGACTCGTGTCTGTCAGCTCTGCCATGTGGAAGGAGCAGTATTTTATGGGTACAATTGATGCGGATCACCTCAACCAGATTGGTTGGTGGGATGGTGGGAGAGCCATGGGAGCAAATACACGAAGTGCCTTTGAGAAGAAGATAAAGGAGTTTTATCTGGATCTAGCCGGGACCCTCTCAGAAATAGAATGAAACGGGTTCAATCCATTGCATTTTTTCGAGGCACCAAAGGGTGCCAGAATATCTCTCCGCCAACCATTAAGCTCACATCTTCTGCAATACTGGTGGCTAGACCCCCGACCCTCTCGAGCCTCCTCGAGATGAGGAGGCCGCCAGCCTCCTTCAAAGGTGGAGGTTTTCAGTGTCCCCCCTTTATAAAAGGTGGCGGGATGGAAGTGACAGCTAACCGGAGCTTAGCCTCAAGATTTATGCACGTTATTTATGAAGGGAAAAAAATGCTTCGGCATTCTTGAAGCATATCTTCTCGAGCGCATCCTCGGGCATGTCCGCCTTCGCCAATTCTTTCAACTCCCTGTCCCAGGCGTATGGAATGTTGGGGAAGTCTGATCCATACATAATCCTGTCTGCTCTATAATGGCTGAGCGGGGGTTTTCCCTCAATCGAGAAGTAATCGGTGATGACCATGGTTGTATCCAGCCAGAGGTTGTCATATTTTTCAATCAGATTCTTGTAAGCATAGATCTCATCAAAACCCAGATGGGGCACGCAAATCTTGAGATCCGGAAAATCTCTCAAAACACGTTCCAGTCTCTCGGCGCTGCACAGTTCATAAGGGTCGCAACTATAGGCCTCGCTTTTCGGTTCTCTTCCCACATGCATGACAATAGGTTTTCCGTATTCGCTACAACATTCATAGATGGGGTACATATATTCACTGTTCATATCAAAGCATTGGACATGGGCGTGAAGCTTTAGCCCTGACAGGCCATCATCAAAGGCCTCCTGCAAAATGGCCTCAGCATCGCGTTCCCCTGGAAATACAGTGGCCATGCCGGTAACCTGCCCATGATATTTTCTGCACTTTTTGGCCAAGTAGGTATTGAGTTGCCGGGCGATGCCTGGCTTGTGGGCGTATTGAAGTGCAATAATATTCTTTATCCCACGAGAGAGGAGAAATTCGAAGACCTCGCTTGTGCTCATCTGATATCTGATGTGCCAGGCATGCTCATCAAACCACTTCCTGATGGCAGAAAAAATACTGCTGGGGAAAACATGAACATGGGCGTCAATGACCGGTGGAAGGCCGGATGGGACCTTTGAATCTTCCTCATCATCAAATGATGGCATTTGTGGTTTCAGCGTCATAGGTCCACTTTGCCCCTTATGGCAGCCTCTCTGCTCACATGGGTTTTCCTATCGAGTTTTCTATAGCATCTTTTGTATTGACAGTGAAGTTAAAAGGTGTAATTACACATTTATTATGATCAGGAGGATTTCATTTGAATTTGAGTGACAAAGAACTCCGAAAGAAAATTGGCAGGACCTGCGCATGCTTCAACCTCAGAAGGGCCGCCAGAGTCGTCACCCAGAGGTTCGACCAGGTCTTTCGTGATACCCTTATAACTGCAAACCAATTTTCTATCCTCATGGCATCATACAATCAAGAAGGTATTACCCTAACCAAGTTGGCAAAGGCCCTGGGCATGGAAAGGACGACTCTCAGCCGCAATCTATTATTACTGGAGCGCAAAGGATTGGTTACCATTGCTACCGGCGGCGACAGGAGGCAACGCAGGATAAAAATTACCCAGGATGGGTGCACATTGCTTGAGAAGTCCTTGCCTCTGTGGCAAAGGGCCCAGGACCAGGTCATTGAGGCAGTTGGCCAGGAACAGTGGGAGAGTTTATTGGCTGGGCTTCATAAGGTGGCACGGAGCCTGTGAGACCTACCATCGCGGAGGGGCAGAAAAAAACGAGAATATAGAGTACCAACAAGGGTAGGAGGCAATTTATGGAAGATGTCTATCAGAAATTAAGAGAGCACTTGGACAGTCTACCGGGAGGCTTTCCTGCGACGGACAGCGGCGTGGAGATTCGGATACTAAAACGCCTTTTCACGCCTGAAGAGGCTGAGCTTGCCACACACCTTCGGCTAAAACTGGAACCTGCAGCGGCCATTGCACAGCGGGCCGGGAAAAGCGAGGAGGAAATCGCCCCCATGCTGCGGAATATGGCGCGCAAAGGGCTCATATTCAGCATCGAGACCAATGAAAGGCCGCCGGCATTCATGGCATCGCAGTTTGTGGTGGGGATCTGGGAGTACCATGTAAATGACATGGATAAAGAATTCGTGAAGGATTTAGAAGAATACATGCCCCTCCTCGCCAAGGAGGCCTTTGATCACGTGCCGCAACTTCGCACCATACCGGTTGGCAGGAGTATTAGCGCGGGGGTGAAGGTTATGCCATATGAGAAGGCCGAAGAGTTGGTCAAGAGACAGAAGAAATTTTTGGTCGCTCCTTGTATATGCCGTAAGGAAAAGGAGCTCAAAGGCGAGGGCTGTGGCAAACTCATGGAGGCATGCCTGGTCTTTGGGTGGGGCGCAGACTATTACGAACGAAACGGGCTGGGCCGTGTCATCACCATGGAAGAGACCCTTGAGATCCTTCGCAAGGCCGATGAAGAAGGCCTGGTGCTTCAGCCGAGCAATGCCCAAGAAATCGTGAACATCTGTTGTTGCTGTGGCGATTGCTGCCAGATTCTTTTGCACCTCAAGAGGCACCCGTCTCCTGCAGCCATGGCCTCGGCTTCCTTCGTTGCCAAGGCAGATCCGGAGATCTGCATTGGCTGTGAAACTTGTCTGGATCGCTGCCAGATGGAGGCATTGCACATGGAGGATGAGCATGCCGTAGTAAACGCGGATCGCTGTATCGGTTGCGGCCTGTGCGTGTCTACCTGCCCCAGCGGCGCATTGACACTGGAGCGGAAGCCCGAAGAGGCACAACCACAGATTCCCAGGAACCAGATGGAGGCCTATGCCCTTCGCATGAAGGCCCGGCAGCAGGCCAAGGCTGATCTGAATGATAAATTGATGAGGCACCAAAGGGTCTAGAGTGAGGAATAGACGTGACAAGGGTGACTGCGCTGTGAAAGAAGGGATCCAACACCTAGTTCGCATGCACTAACGAGAGAAATAGATATGAAGGGGGGAGACAATGAAGGAGAGGATAGAAATAATAGAGGGTGACATAACAAAGCAGCAGGTTGATGCCATCGTAAATGCCGCCAATCAATCCTTGCTGGGCGGCGGCGGAGTAGATGGGGCCATACATCGGGCCGCAGGCCCTGAGCTGCTTGAAGAATGTCGCAAGATTGGGGGTTGTCCCACCGGTGAGGCTCGCGTTACCAAGGGATACAAGCTACCGGCCAAATGGGTAATACATACAGTTGGGCCTATATGGAGAGGTGGAAACAACAACGAAGATCAGTTGCTCGCAAGTTGCTATCAAAACAGTCTAAAGGCGGCGGTTGAAATAGGTGCTAAGACCGTGGCCTTTCCCTCCATAAGTACAGGTGCCTATGGTTTTCCCTTGGAAAGGGCGACCAAGATAGCCCTTACAGAAACAAAGAAATTTCTCGAAAAGGACCAGAGCATTGAGAAGGTCGTATTCGTCTGCTTTGGCACACAGGCCTTTGACACATACAATAAAATCTTTGATCAGGTGTTCTCTTCCTGATCCTTGAGAAAGAGGGTGTGATATTCGTCTTCGGTGAGGTATTTTTTCATTATCCTGATGAGCATGTCGGCCAAGGCCTCGATGTCTGAATCGCTCATGCGGGAGCGCAGAGCCTTCATTAGATCATCGTCGGCAAATTTCTGCACATAGTAGGTAATGGAACATTCGTCGGTTTCCCTGTCGAGGCCAAAGCCGACAAGACCCGTATACTCTTCAACAAATCGGTAACTATGTTTGCCCATACTCTAAAATCCCAGTTCTTCGTTGATTAATATTACCGATACGTCTGTTAACATTGGTTTACGGTGCAGTATCGTGGTGATCCGGCATATCCTTTGGGGGGCATTGCAATCCGTGCAAAATCCTGTCTCTGCGCATGGTGTGGCCATACCAAGGCTCTTGGCCCTCATGGGACCGGCCACCTCCTTCACCCTGGCAAGGGCAGAATGAAGATCAGGCCTTACCTTGTTCATGCCAGCCACCACTATCACCTTTTTTGGCCCAAAGGTCATGCCGTTCGTTCGGTTCCCAATTCCATCCACATTTACTATTTCACCTGTGGCTGAAATTCCGTTTGCACTGCAGATAAAGCAATCAGCCCTTCCCTGGTTTAGCCGGATTTCCAGATCCTCTTCTTTACTCAAACCCTGGTGCCAATGGTCGTAAATGGTCTTTCCCTTTTCCTTGAGGGCCTCCACTAGGCCTAGGGCCCGTGTGGTATCAGAGCCGCCGAAGCCAAAGGTGTTGAACTGTTCGACCATCCCAAGAATGAGCTCCTTGGCCTCTTGGGTTGAGCCCACGAAATGGGCGTCAAATCCGTGTTTTTTGAGATTTTCAATGGTTTTCTCTGCAAGCTTTTCCCCCAACCAACGCTGATACTCATTCATAAACTTTTCCCCCTCCTGTGATTGGTCTTTTTGGTCTATCTAGTCCATTTAGTCTGTTTGGTCTGTCGAGTCTGTTTAGTCCGGTAAGCGTTCACCGTCAAGGTTCATCATTCGATATTCGATATTCGTTATTCTGTTGCCCTTTCTCTTGCGCCCTTCGCCTTTGTTTTATTCTTCTGCTCTAACTTTGATTAACTCCGCCACTATGCTTACTGCGATCTCCTCTGGTGTCTCGGCTCCAATCTCAAGGCCGATGGGTGAATGGACCCTTGCGAGATCATCTTGAGAAAACCCTTGTTCCAGGAGTTTTTCATAGATTATATCTCTTTTTCTTTTGCTACCTATCATTCCTATGTATTTGGCGTCGGTCCTGAGGGCCTGGGCGAGGACGTTTTTATCCTGTACGTGGCCTCGAGTTACAATTACCAGATAAGAATCCTCATCTACAGGAAATTTCTCTACCACGTTGTCAAACGAGAGCTTATGTACCTGCGCAGCACCTGGAAGATCTTCATGCCTTGTGAATTCCTCACGGTCATCAATTACGACAACCCGGAAGCCCACAAGGGAGGCAAGGGGAACTATTTGTCTAGAGACATGTCCCCCGCCGAAAATGTATAGCACAGGATTGGAAACAACAGGTTCGAGGAATATCTCCACACCGGTATCCAGTGTCAGCTTTTCGGGACGACGTGAGTCCATGACCTTTTTCATTGCTTCATGTATCTGGGCCTCACGTTGTTGAGGAACCGCCAGATCCCCTCCCAGTTCTTGGCCCTCTTTGGTCCATAGGACTTTTGGGACCTGTTCCTGCTTCCACAGATCAGGGTTGAGAATCGTGGCAATCGCCGCCTTCCCGCCTCTTTTCTGAATATGTGCAACGCGCTCGAATATCGGGAGGTGGACCTCATAAACCACCGGCTCAATGAAGACCTCAGCTTCTCCCCCACACAGCATATCGGTTTGCTCAACGTCTTTTCCCTTAAGCAGGAAAGTAACTTTTGCGGGCAAACGAGAATTCAAGACCTTTAAGGCCTCGCGGATGGTTTTGGCTTCTAAGATTCCCCCTCCAATGGTACCAGCAAGTAGGCCATTTTCTCCGATCAGACACTTGGCCCCGATGCCCCTCGGCGACGGGCCGGCTTGTTTGACAATGGTGGCAAGGGCACAGGGCTTGGCATCCTGAGAAGCACTTTTCATCTCGTGATAAATGTCTCCCATTTCAATACACCTCACTGATATACAAGATACAAACTTTTCTTCAGTGATCCGGCTATCATTCTGCATTTTTCACTTAACAAGTCCGCCAACTCGCGGACCGGCTCAATATCATTCAACAAGTCCATGCGGTTAATGAAGAGCGTCCTCTTTGCACTCTCGGGGCATCCTTTAAATAGACCTGTTTTGTGCGTTGCCAGCCTCGCAATCAAATTTGCAGTCAAAATTTCGTTGGCTTGTGCTCCGGTAACTTGCATAAACTTTTCCAGACGGAAAACAGTCTCGCCAGTACAAGGCTTTCCAAGGACATCTCCGCCAACAACGGCGGCCACCATGGTTGCGCTTCTTGGTACAACTGGCTCGTGCTCGGCTGGTGCCTTAATAGCCTTGCCCGAAGCTCCATCGCACTCCATCAACAGGTAGTCTACGGATAGCTCATTATACAGGTCATCAGCCAGTTCGGGCGCAATTCCTTCAAGTTTACCAGATGCCAAGGCCTGTCTTGCAATAAAAGCGAAACCGCTTGAGGCAGAAGTCCCATGCAATATGTCCTTCCATCTTGAATCACTTTCCGTGATTATCACCTGTGCTGAATTTTCAGCCTGCTCTTGCCACACCTTGGTGGTGGTGCCTGTCAATACGGTATTGCCCTTTCTCACCAATTCCTTGGCCAGAGTAAACATGAGGGTTGTCTTCCCGCCTGCTCCAACAAGGGCTATGTGTTCCCGGCTTCCTAATCCAAGGGCTTCGGCCAATTCTCTGGTTTGCCATGCCAAACTATTACAGCCTCCCCGTTTAATCCTGCAGCATTACTTTTTCCTGAGAACCCTGTTGTCCCCCACCCTCACGGTGACCTGGGATTTATCGAAATATTCTATTAACGGAATAGTATATTTTCGTGAGGCCCCTGTCATGTCCTTGAATTGAGGCGTGGTAATCTCGCCATTGTCCTTGAGAAAGGCAACAAGCCTTCTCTGAAGATCTTCTATTGCTTCGCGATGAAAATAGAGGTCTTCCTTGACCTTCACCAGTATTCCATCTTTTACCATTACCTCCAGCACTTCCTCTGCCGTGTTTCCAGGAAAGTTGCCTTTAACATCCTTAAAATAAGGGGGCTGGAGTCCGCTTTCCAAATAAATCTTTTCCAGCTCTTCCCTGGTCTTTTTCTGATCTTCTGCTAGGGTTATCTTGTGTTCTTTAAGCCTTATCAATTCCTTTTCTTGGACTATGATCCCTTCTTTGGTTAACTGGTTCAGGATGAAGTTAAATAGCTTTGGATCCTTCACAATCGTTATTTGAGAACGAAGTTCTTCCTTGGGCAACCCCACCCGCAAGGGATATTGTTCGTGATATTGAGATATCCTTTCCAGGATCTCCTTTCTGACCTTGTCCAGGTACTCCGAATGAATCAGTGTGCCCCTCTCTTTGTCCACTTCAATGAGTTGTTTCTTTGCCTGAAGAGGAGCTAGTGCTTCATTCAGTTTTTTCTTGCTTAGATTACTGAGAAACTGAAGGGTACTGCGTTCTACTCCGTGAAAACGCTCCATTTTCACAAATTCTTCAACGGCTTGTTCCATAGTGCCTTCGTGAAGAACCTTTAGTTCATTTAGCAGTTCATCTGAAAAGCGTTTTTTCTTCCTCGGCAAAGGATGAAGTACAGTCCCGCCGCCAATGGTCCGCACTGGCGAATAGCTTCTGAGAACAAATCTATCGCCTCTTAGGACTGCTGTTGGAGAATCGAGCCTAATTTGGGCAAAACAGCTTTGCCCGGGCGCCAGCTCATCCCTATCAAGGAGGACAACCGTACCTAAGATCTCTGATGTTCCAGTGTGAAACCTGGCCTTTGCCCTGTTCTTGAGTTTCTTGGGAGCACTCGCAAGGAGATTGAGGAACACATCCACCATGAAGGTGGGCCGCAGGGAATCGGCAGTGGCCACCACGTCTCCCCGTTTTATGGAGGATTTTTCCACCCCCTGGAGGTTAATGGCGGTCCTGAGGCCGGCCCTGACCTCCTCCATGTCACGGTTATGGACCTGTATGCCTCGAATTTTCGAAGGAATCTCCTCTGGGTATATAGTCACCTCATCGCCGACCCGGATTCTTCCAGATACCGTGGTGCCCGTCACCACTGTTCCAAAGCCCTTGATGATAAAAACCCGGTCAATTGGGAGCCTGAAAAGATGGCCCACCTCCTTCTCAGGAATGTCCTGGACCAGCTTATCTAGAGCCTGCTTTAGTTCCTCAAGGCCTTGTCCGGTAACGGAGGAGACCTCCACGATTGGCGCCCCCGCCAGAAATGTGTTGGAAAGGTATTCCGAGACATCCTCACATACCAGCTCAAGCCAGTCCTCTTCCACCATATCTATCTTGGTCAGCACCACCAGGCCGTGGCGGATGCCAAGCAATTCACAGATTTCAAGGTGCTCCCTAGTCTGAGGCATTATGCCCTCGTCTGCAGCAATAACAAGGGCCACCAGATCAATCCCGGTGGCTCCAGCCACCATATTTTTCACAAATTTCTCATGCCCTGGCACGTCCACTATACCGATAAGTTTACCCCCGGGCAGCTCCAAATGAGCGAACCCCAACTCAATAGTAATTCCTCGCTCCTTTTCTTCCTTGAGCCTGTCAGTGTCAATGCCGGTAAGGGCCCTGATAAGAGATGTTTTTCCATGGTCGATGTGCCCAGCAGTACCCAGTATGATCTGCTTCATGAAGAAGCCCCCTTTTTCTCGATACTATCTGTATACAAATAGGAGCAATGAGACCTGGTGTCAAGCTTACTGCACCTTCTCGGCTGATTTTGCCTTGACCCATCTGCATTCATTGGGTTTTTTAAGCATGGTATGGTTGACACGGAGAAGACAGAGATTATATTTCTTGGCCGTGGAAGATGTGCAATATGGCAGGAAGGCTAAATAGCAAATAAAACCAGGTTGACCAAGGGTCAATACTTTGATATAAAAATTAACCAGAGGTTATGTTGATAGCTGAATGCTGAAAGCGCAAAGCTGAAAGGTTTTGAGCGAGGTAACTGTTCCCCGGTAGCTCAGCAGGTAGAGCGGGTGGCTGTTAACCACTTGGTCGGCAGTTCGAGTCTGTCCCGGGGAGCCAAGAAATAAACAAGGGGCTTTTTGGCCCCTTTTTTTATTCTCGATTTTCTGCTTCAGGCGGGGTGAACTTGCCCCTTTTTACTTGACATTTTGCATTTGAAATGCATAATTTACACCCAAAGATTCTTATGACTAATCCCTATATCAAAAGATCCCTGGAGCCTATCCTTAAGAAAGCTGCTGCCGAATTCCCGGCTGTAGTGCTCACTGGACCGCGCCAATCCGGGAAAACAACACTTCTTCAACAGCTGTTTGGAAGACATTACCGTTACGTTTCTTTGGAGCCTCCAGACGTTCGAGCCTCCGCAGAGATAGATCCACGTACCTTTCTCGAATTGAATCCACCGCCAGTAATATTTGACGAGGTGCAGTATGCCCCTGGAATACTCCCTTACATAAAAGAGAAAATTGATGCAAGCCGCCACAGAAAAGGACAATTCTTGTTGACTGGTTCGCAGAACCTCTTACTAATGGAAAAGGTGACTGAGTCATTGGCAGGCCGTGCTGCAATACTTCGCCTTTTCCCCCTTTCAAGGCGGGAGGCCGAAGGTAGAGCCCAACGTCCTCTCCCATGGGAGTTCCTCCCCCAGTTGTCCCCAGAAAAATCTTTTGCCTATGGGGAACTTTGGAAAGGATTCTTGAGGGGTTGGTACCCGGAACTCATCGCAAATCCCATGCTAGATGCAAACATGTGGCATGGGAGCTATGTCCAGACATACCTGGAGCGGGACGTACGTACACTTAGGCAGATTGGAGACTTGTCCCAATTTCAAAATTTTCTCCGAGTCCTGGCGGCGAGGAGCGCCCAACTCCTGAATTTGACTGATGTAGCGCGGGACCTGGGCGTGGCGGTAAACACGGCCAAGGCATGGCTCTCTGTGCTTGAAGCCACGTACCAGGTGATTGTACTTCGTCCGTATTTCGCGAATGTTGGCAAGCGGCTAGTCAAGACCCCCAAAGTCTATTTCACGGATGTTGGCATCCTTTGTTACCTGGCCGGTCTAAAAGATCCCAATCATGCGGCTTCTGGTCCCATGGGAGGCGCTATCCTGGAGACTGCTGTCCTCTCCGAAATCGTCAAGGCCCTTACCCATCGCGGTATTGATCCCCAAGTTTACTTCTGGCGGACCATGGCCGGAACAGAAGTGGATTTCGTAGTGGTGACCGGGGGAGGGCTCGTTCCCATTGAAGTGAAGCTATCGGCAACTCCGCGCCCGGCCATGGCCTCTGCAATAAAAACTTTTCAAAAGGATTTTGGAGACAAGGCATTGCCAGGTTATGTTGTGCATCCAGGCGATATGATGCTTCCTCTTGGCCCGGGTGTGACAGCCCTTCCGTTTGCCCTGTTGTAATTTATCAATACGTCCTTTGCACCTGCCATTAGCCTGCGATTTAATGGAATCTAGGTCCATATTTTTATCATAGGCTATTAGCCAAGACCAGACTTCGGGAAAAACCAGATGTGCCAGCACCGCCAAATGAGAAACCCTAAAGAAAGGCCACTTTTTAATAATAGTAAGTCTACCCTAGGCATAGTTGAGGGGAGTTATGGCCCAAATGATTGGGTCAGAGAGATACGGGATCGGTGCTTGTCGGCAAAGGTGCCGTTCTTTTTCAAGCAATGGGGAGGGGTCATCAAGAAGAGGAACGGTCGCGTCCTGGACGGCAGAACATGGGACCAAATGCCAACAGAAACTCAAGTTTTCAGCAGCGCGATGGCGTGACCCTCTGGAAAAGAAAAAGGGGGTGCTCCGCACTGGCACCGCTTTGAATCTGTCAGCTACCAGCGCAATTTTTTCGCCCGATTTGTTTCCAGGCAGGAAAAGCCTGAGCCCCACGAAAGAACACATTTTTATCTACCGACCAATCAGAAGAGACTGTCGAGAGATGATATCGCTGCAGGTTTTTACTTGATTAGCTTGCAGTGTTTCGTATACTTTATATGATTCTTATTGACTCTGGATGCCTGATCGCAGCAGCGATAGGAGGAGCTTGCTGTTATGAGTACCGAAGAACGTTGGGTTAACGCGGAGGAGGTTGCAAAACACCTTGGCGTTAGAAAGGAATCAGTCTATCGATGGATTGATAAAAAGGGCTTTCCGGCCTATCGCGCGGGGCGCTTGCTAAGATTCAAATTATCAGAGGTGGATGAGTGGGTTCGGAAAGGTGATCAACAGAGCAAAAAAGCGGTCGGCGGTTCAGAAAAATCAAGAAACTGACGCAAGAATAGAGAAAAGCACATGGCCCAACTTGAACATATCGAAGCCATTGAAAAACGGTTATGGAATGCAGCGGATATGTTGCGGGCAAATTCCAACTACGCCAGCAACGAATACTTCCTGCCTGTGATGGGCCTTATCTTCCTGCGCCACGCCTACAGCCGTTATCTTGCTGTCAAAGATGAGATCGAAGCCAACCTGCCGAAGCGGGGAGGTAAGACACGGCCGCTGACCAAGGAAGATTTTTCCCAGAAAAGCGCCATTTATTTACACCCCAAGGCCCAATTCGACTATCTGGTTTCGCTTCCTGACAGCCAAGACCGCGCCAAGGCTATCATTGAAGCCATGGAGTCCATTGAAGCCGATTATCAAAACCTGCGCGGTGTTTTGCCCAAAAGTGAGTACCAGGAACTGGACAATGATGTCCTAGGCCAACTCTTGCGGACACTTAATCCTGACGAGCTGAAGAAAGTCTCAGGCGACGTTTTTGGCCGTATTTATGAATATTTCCTTA
>Ga0190359_1001458_pt1 | contig 14819 bp, 16 predicted proteins | sample 48721823_MG_FD_161269 | JGI IMG/M metagenome (GOLD analysis project Ga0190359, IMG submission 161269) | Hydrothermal vent microbial mat bacterial communities from Southern Trench, Guaymas Basin, Mexico - 4872-18-2-3_MG | ecosystem: Environmental > Aquatic > Marine > Hydrothermal vents >... | reverse complement strand
GATGGTTTTAAGGGGTGAAGCCGCATATTACAACGGCAAGTATTTCAGCTCTGCTGATCCTGCTGCCGCAGAAGGGGTTACTGAAAAAAATTATGTGCAATATTTAATCGGCCTTGATTATACGTTATGGGGCGTTAAGGTAAGCGGCCAATTTATACAGAAAGTTATACTGGATTATGATGACAGCATTGTAAACGACCAGTATGACAACATGGCAACCATACTTTTTAGCAAGGATTTTTTGCGGGAGACTCTGCGTGCTGAGCTTTTTTCATACATCGGCCTGAACAATTCGGATGCGCTTATCCGTCCCAAAATCACATACAACCTTGCAGACGGCTTTGAGCTGCTCATTGGCGCAAACATTTTTACAGGTGACAATGGTATGTTCGGAAGGTTTGATAAAAACGATATGGCATATTTTAAGGTGAAGTACAGTTTTTAAAACAAACCGGTAAAATAATTATTATAAAAAACCCTGACATGATAAGCAGTCCTGTCAGGGTTTTATCGTATATAAAGATAATAAGAAAACAATACTTAATGGTTATATATCCCTGTTAAAATGATTTCTGCTCCATAAGGGTTAAATTTTCTAATTTAATGATCATCGTATCAGTATCATATTTGTAATTTAATATTTAAACTCTTTGAGAATTAATGGAATTTTAATACTTTCCTAACAGTATCCTAACAAACATATTTTATATTTTACCGTGATTGATTTAATAAAAAAATACAAGGAGAGAACTATGAAATTCAGGATCATTGTTACGGTAAGTTTTTTACTTACTTCTGGTCTGGCATTTTCCGAAGAAGGGAAAGTAAGCAGTCTGATATTTTTTGATTATTCATACCAGACATCTGAAAATGCACCTGATCATAACGGATTTGAAGTAAAAAGAGCATACTTTACTTTTTCAAAAAGCGTTACGCATGCAATAGGGTTTAAAATCCAGTTTGATGTCGGCAGACAGAAGGATAGAATGAATACAAATCTGTATGCTTATCTGAAAAATGCTCTTGTACAATGGAAAACAGATGCAGGAACATTTATTTTTGGATTGCAGGGAATGAATATTTTTAAGATTCAGGAAAAAACATGGGGATACAGATTTATAGAAAAATCAGCAATGGACAGGGGAAAATTTGCAAGCTCTGCTGATCTTGGTATTGGTTTCAGCAGAAAGTTTGCAGAAAAGGGTTTTATCAATGCAATGATTACAAACGGCGGCGGATACAAAAAACCTGAAACAGATAAATATAAAAAATACTCTGTTCTGATTGGTTACGGAGAGCAGCGTCTCGATAAAAAGCAAGGATTTAATGCAGGTTTTGTTTTTTCATACGAACCTTATAAAAACGGCACGGTATACAGAAAACAGCTTATAGGTTTTTTGGCAGGATTCTCCGTAAAGAAAATACGAATGGGAGCAGAGCTGAATATCATGGATGACAGCGCGGTAGATAAGCAGAACAAATTTTTATCTGTGTATGCAGTTTATAAGATCACAGAGAGATATCAGATTTTCGGAAGAGCAGACAGGCTGGATAATGGAGCAGAAAATGAAGATTACATCATTGCAGGTATGGTTCTGGTTCCTGCCAAAAGCCTGATGATTGCACCGAATGTAAGGGGCTTTAACCATGGAAGCAGAAGTCATACGTACAATGTAAATTTTCAGTACAATTTTTAAAAGACAGTTTTATTATTTATAATTTTATAGAGCATCATAAAAAAATAACAAGGATGAATTAAGTTACGAGGTTATCCCAATTGAAGAGTAAAAGCAGTATCTTTTAAAGCGTGCTCTATTGAACCTTGATTGAAAAGCAGACTTACTCCAAGTTGTTTTAGCCGTTGTATTCCTTTCTGACCGATTTTTGCAGAGAGCACAGCCTGACAGTCATTTACAAGTTTGTAAACGTCAAAGGTCTTTTGATGCTGAAGGGTCTTTTCAAAAATATTTTTACGAAATTCAGAGAGCTCAAAACCTTTGTCAGGAGAGAAATTATAAATCGCAAACAGGGGGGCCTGGCCAAACATTTTCGGGAATATTGTTTCTTTATCAATGTTTGATGCTACTGCAATTTTCCATTTATTCAATGTGGCAGATATAACAAACATGTCATCAATACACTTTTTATCTAAAATTTTAAGCCCGGAGTTTTCAATGATTTCAACTGCCTCGTCAACAGAGTAGTAGTGCTCAATAAAACCGGTCTGAGCCCCCTTGTGATAATCAATTAAATAACATTTACCCTGCCATCCGATAACGGATTTTAATTTTTTCAGGCATATTTCAGGATTGTCAAAATGGTGGAAAGATCTTATGCTGAAAACCACATCAAACCACATGTTCAGCTGGTCTATGTCCTCAGCCGTTTTTCTTATTATCTCTAAGTTTTCAGATGAAGATTCGGAAGCAAAAGGATCAACTCCAACGCCTCTTGCACGGAATGTCCGGACTAATTCCGAGAGTTCATAACCTGAACCGCTGCCAATCTCAAGCAGGCTTGCAGGAGGATTTGGCAGCTTTTTAAGCTCAGTCTCAATTATTTTATATGCATCCACTTATTTCTTTCTCTTTTAATTCTAAACATTATCAAATAGTTGAAATTCTGACAGTGCTATTAATCAAAGCACGAGATAAGAGAATCTGACTCTACATCAAAAAATTTAAATGATTTGCCGTCTTCGCTGATGTATGCTTTGACTGCTTCTTCTATATCTTCAATGTAAGAGATTATACATTTTATTCCCTTTTTGCTGATATTCTGCATGGATTTTTTGCCCATACTTCTTGCCATAAAGATACTGCAGTCGGAGAGAAGTTTCATAACCTCTCCTGACTGGCCGTGGCCGTGATCGTCTCCTTCGTATGTAATATTCTCACGTATTTCTCTGTTTAGTATTTCACCGTTTTCTATTTCAAAAACAATGTAAAAGCGGGATTCACCAAAATGTTTTTTCCTGATTAATTTTTTGTTGTCACTTCCGATTGCTATTTTCATATTCTACCTCAAATTTTGATTAAATTTAAACTGACTGGGACGGTTCAATAATACAGGATTTCTTACCGTTGCGCGGCTCACAAAGGCTCAGGGAAAGAATAAAACTTAATAGTAGCAGTATTGATGTAATAAGAAAAGTCGGAATAAATCCTATGTGAGATATTAAAATGCCGCCTGCGAGAGGGAAGAAATATATGGGGAAGAGCATTGTTCCCTGAATGCTGATTAATCGGGGCCTTTCTATGTTGTCGCCAAGTTCCATTACGTAATTATTGTAGCCTATACTTGATCCGTTATAGTAGAATCCTATAAAGATAAACACAAGCAGGAACATGAACATAGACTGTCCTGTCATTGCAAGCACCAATGATGTAAGAGCAGAAAGTGAAGATAATCTTACAACAATTCTGTTCCCGTATCTGTTAGAAAGCAGTGCCCAGAGAAAATTGGAAATGATTCCTCCTGCCATCCGGGCAATTACAAAATATCCTACCATAGAGGGGTGGAAATGCAGACTTTCCTTTGCGTAGATAACAAAAAACGGCATTGATATAAAGAGTCCCTGGCTTGTAATCTGGCTGAAAATAACTCTTCTGAGACTTGGATATCTGCGCATGTATTCGAAAACCGTGTACAGATTTGTACTTTCCTTTTGCCGTGATGTGTTTATTTGATGTTCAGGCTCCCGGAACAGAGAGAGAGCAAGATATCCGAAAGTCAAAAGGATAAAAGTTGCAAGAAAGAGATATCCGTAGTTAACAGGGAATTTCAGCGAAGGCAGGCTGAGAATGATGCGTACAAGGAATCCTGCACCCATGGCAGAAATCCCGCCGAGAAACTGTCTTATTCCAAAAAAAGTGCCCCGCGTCTCAGGGGGAATGCTTTTGGCAATCATATTAAAGAAAGGTACATTTGCCACGCCTCCTGCAAATGAGAAGATAAAAAGCATGACAACAAAGACAGGGAGTATAAAAGAATGAGATGAATCTCCCCACAAAAACACAGACAGAGATATAATTCCCCAGGCAAACCATCTTGTCCAGATTGCAGTAAAAAGTATGGGTTTGCCGCTTTTAAGAGTCCGGAGGCTGTTTGCTACAAAAATTTGGGGCAGTGCGGATCCTGCTTTTATTATGCTTATAAGCAGTCCTATTGTAATTCTGGAAATACCGAATGATTCGAGAAATATGGGAAGTATGGAAAATGGTTCACTGAACGCCATGGCAAATGAAAAACTAATGCCGTGGACAGTGCCCATTGCAAAATTCCATCTGTAATGTTCAGGATATGTGCCTTTGTTTTTTTTCATGAGCCGCTGTCCGATTTAAGTTTGTAGAAAACTGATTGCTGCTGAATAACGTGCTCAATTTTATCCAAATGCTCAAGATCATCAAGATATTTATTAATCTCATTTGCGTGAAGCCCGAGAATCTGAGAAATGTCCTCAACTGTCATTGGACGTCTTGCAATGGTTTCCAGAATTGCAGACTCAATATCTTTTCTGTATGAAGCAATTTTCTGCCTTGGCACACGTGCTACTATTTCCGTATTGTCTAGATCAAGGATTCTCATTGCCCTGAGAAGCTCCTCTCTTGTTGCTGCTCTTATATCATGTACAGCGCCGGGGCGGTCCAGCGTGTTCAGCTGAATTCTGTCCGGTTTAATCTTTTGAACAGCACCTTTGATCAGAGCCAGTTCCTCTTCAGAATCATTTAATCCCGGAACTATAAAAATCTCAAGCCATATCTGGTTTTTAAATTCATTTCTGAAATCTGAAAGCCCCTCAATTATCCGGTTAATTTCAAGAGCACCATGGGGCCTGTTTATTTTTTTAAAAATATTTTCCGATACAGCATCAAGGGAAGGAAGTACTACATCAGCAGGGAGCAGTTCTTTTCGCACTTCTGTGTCATACAGGCTTGTTCCGTTGGTTAGTACTGCAATCTTTATTGCAGGGTAGTCTTCTTTAATTGTCTCTATTATTCTTCCGATACCGCTGTTTAAAGTAGGCTCTCCTGCTCCGGAAAATGTGATATAATCAGGCAGGGGATTGTTGTCGAGATAATCCTTAAGCTCCAGAATGGCAGGGATTACAGGTACGTACTCTTTTCTGTCAAGAGTAAGATTTGTTGTTCTGCCGCATTCGCAGTATATGCAGTTTAGCTGGCAGGTTTTTGGAGGAACAAGATCAATGCCAAGACTTATGCCGAGACGTCTTGATGGCACAGGGCCGAAAATATATTTGTACATATTTACCTCTTTTCAGCGGATATAACTACAAATGCACCTTTACCGGATCCATCTTTAAACGGTTCGATTTCTGTCATCCGGTCAGGATGATGAAAAATTGTCTGCAGGGTTCTTTTAACTTCAAATCCGGTCTTGTTTAAAATATTTATTATCTGCTCTGCAGAATAAAAAGTTGCTATTCTGTAAAAAGGATTCTGTTCTTTGAATTTTTCGTATTCCCTTCCAAGATCAGTGTTGAGATCAACAAAACCAAGAATAAAAACCCCTCTTTGTTTCAGAATCCTTTTTACTTCTTTAAAGCTTTTTTCAATGTCGTCCAGAAAACAAATTGTTGTAACCATTAATGCATAATCAAAAAAATCGCTTTTTACAGGCAGTGCTTCGCCTGTTCCCGCACAAACATTAATTCCCTTTTCTCTGGCTATGATGCCTGCTGTAAGGCACGGTTCCACACCGAATTGTATGTTAAGCGGACCGGCAAATTTCCCTGTACCAACGCCGATCTCAATACCTCTTTTTGATTCCGGAATTACCTGTCTGATTGCTGCAATTTCCGATTTGTAAGCTGATGCATGATTTTCAAACCACGCTTCATACCGATCAATATTATTTTCAAAGGGGGATGTTTTTGCCATATTACAATACCTTAAATAATGCAATAAAAGCCAAAAGTACAACAACCACAGAAAGGCTTGCCTCAAGCCATACAGGTTTTGTTTTAAGAGCTATTTTTGAGCCTGTCCGGACTCCTATAAGAGAACCGGTGGTTATTATCAATGCATGCTTCCAGTCAATTATTCCTCTTGACCAGTAAACAATTGCTCCGGCCATGGCGCAGAATATTGTAGTGAAAAGTGACGTAGCGATTGATTTGTGCATATCAAGTTTTAACATTCTTAAAAATGAGGGTAAGAGTGTACCCCCGCTTCCTCCCCTCATTCCTGTAATAAAATTAGTAATTAATGCCCCGATTAAAAATATTGGCTTTTCAGGTTTTATTTTCTTTGAAATTCCGGGCAGGATTTTTTCCAGATATATACCTGAAACAGTTAAAAGGGACACGAAGAAAAAAATCAGGGCCAGTACAAGCTTGTGAAACAAACCCGCTATTAATGCGCCTGCCACACTTCCCATTAATCCTCCGGCCACTATCCATGGAGCAATATCCCATTGGATGTTTCTTCTGTGCGTCCATGCTCCGGTTAAAGAAGAGAATGGAATAACAAGAAGATTTATTCCGTAAGCACCGATCATAGGCATACCTGTTAAAGTTAATAGAGGAATCCTGACTGCTCCTCCGCCAATACCGAAAAGTCCGCTACTGATTCCCGAGATTATCCCTATAATAAAAAGTGTTATCAATTAGTAAAAAACCCTTGTTTTAACTGTAAGAATTAATTCTGTATCTGTTCTATTTCCTCTATAAGTCTTCTCATAACAGATATCGCTTTACCCTTTAGAAATATATCGGTTATTTCGTTTGTATATCTGCTGGGTTCAGTATTAACTTCAACAATGAACGCTCCGTTTTGTTTTGCCTGAAAGGGAATCATTGATGCAGGCATAATCTCTCCTGTTGTTCCTATAACAAGGAAAAGATCGGCATCCTCAGCTTCTTTGAAAGAGAGACTGTTTGCAGGTTCAGGAATCGGTTCGCCAAAAAAGACAAAATCAGGACGCAGAATCCCACCGCACTCTTTGCACAACGGCGGTAATTGGTCAAGGCGGACATCTGTAATATTGTGTTTAATACCACATTCTGAGCACAGCAAATATTTTGATGTACCGTGAAATTCGTAAACATTCCTGCTGCCTGCTTCCTGATGGAGATTATCAATATTCTGAGTGATTACAGCTTTGATCAGACCAAGTTTTTCCATATTGGCAAGTGCCAGGTGCGCATCATTAAATTTTGCTTCCCCGAAAAAATCGTAGAAAATTTCTTTTATTAAAATCCATGACTTTTCCGGGTTGGCCTGGAAATAGTTAATATCAAGAAACACCGGATCATACTTACTCCACAAACCATCAGGCCCGCGGAACGGTGGAATACCGCTCTCAACAGATATGCCTGCGCCTGTAAATGCAACTGCTCTTTTTGCATTTCTTATTTTTCCCGCAGCGGATTGAATTAGATTTTTTAATTGTTCGTTGTGCATGATTCAGAATTTCCGGATTTTAAATTCAAGATAATTAACAGGGCATACTTCAACACATTGATAACAACGTGAGCATGTGTAGCTGTCAGCAGGATTTTTATGATCCTCTTTATATAAACTGAACGAACTGTTTAAATTTGAGATATAGCATATTTCATCGCAGTTATTGCAATTAATACATTTATTCAGAGGGTTTTTTCTGATTGTAAACAAACTTATCCGGTTAAGCAGTCCGCTTATCCATGCAATGGGGCAGCCAAGCTTATGATACTGATACATTCCCCTTGCTTTCTCATCAGGAGCAGCTTTCAGCAGTATTTCCATTACAATGCCAATGGGACAGAGCCACCTGCAGAACACCTTACCGAAAATTATTCCGAGAAATGAGCCGAGAATAACAATCATACCCAGGGAAATGATTCCTGCCTGCAGAAGAATATAAATGGTAATACCGAGTACGAACTGAACAGGACGTCTGATTTTATCAATTTTAAATTTTGGTTTTTTTGTATTGTTTTTATTTCCCATATAAAAAGTAATCCTCTTAAAATTCTTTAAAGAGCCGTGCCAGTGGGTGTCCCGGTGCATCAACTTTCAGGTCCAGGAAAAATCCGAAAGGAGTCTGAAAAGTTTCATAACCGCTTATTTTAAGCCTCTCCTCAGCCCTGTTTAAAAGATCTTTTGTTATTACGGGATCTGCCTTGGAGCCTGAGAGATGTGCAAATGAGTGCAGTACAATTTTTTTGGTATCATTTTTTCTCGCTGCCCATTTAAGGTTCTTAACAAGTTTTGTTTCCACAGCAGAAAGTTTTTCCTCATCCTCTGCTTCAGCATGAATAAATCCGATAACAGCCTTTTCAATTGATGCGGGCAGGGCATCTTTATCAGCGTCATCAAGAGTCTTTATTATCGGTGTATAGGAAAAAAGGTCTGCGAAAATCATTAAAACACGCATAAAAGATTTCCTTATTTTATAAATTTTTCAGGATAGAATTAAATTGCTCCCTTCCAGTTCTGCCTTGAAAGCATTAAAAATCTGTCTCTTGCTTCAGGAGTCATTTCTGCAAAATCTACGCTTAGTTCCACTCCGAGAGATTCAATCGGCTGCTGAATGCTTTGGGCAAGAGCAATCTTTACTGCATCGGGGATTCCCAGTACAGGAATAGCTATTGTCACTTCTGCAGTGTTATTATTTACTGCAACATTCTTAATCATACCAAGATCAATCAGTGTAAGCGAAATTTCGGGGTGCTCAACACTTTTAATTGCATTCATAACGTCATCAGCGGTTATATCTGCCATATCTCCCTCCTTATAAAAGTTATTATTTTTGATCTGCACTTTTACTGTAAAATTTTTTTACAACAAAATCACCCTTTTTAACTCCCAGTTCCTTAGCTACAAGATCGCATTTTGCGACTAAAAGAAAATAAATAGGGTGGTTTACATCGCTTAAACCTTCAAAATTACCCTGTCCTTTTGATATTACAACATCCGATTCAAGCAGGACTTTGCGGAATTCTTCCGAAGAATCCTCCCATATTGCACCGGGTGCATTATCTCCCGTAGTAATTATTTTTGCAAAGCGATCAATACCCACATCTAATGCATCTTCTTTTGTTGCGTCATTTATTACCGGGCTTTCTCTTACAGCAAAAAACAGATTTTCGTGGTTTATGGTTTCAATAAAAAGCCTGTCCATTACTATTTCGCCGCAGTTGTCGCCAACATACAGAATCTGTTTTGCTGACCTGATTTCATTAAAAAGTTCAGCAGAGTCATCTCTGGCAAGATCACTGTTTAATATCCTTTCGATAGTTTCCCATATATCAAGCCTGTCCTGGGGGCCGTAATCAATTACATTCCCGGCAATGGCAAGCCTTAATGCTGTGCTCAGCGGATCGTCCGATTCAAATATTTTTTCTCTCAGCCTGCCTTCATGTTCCAGCATCATTACATTTGATTTGTCTTTAATCGCCCTGTAAGGATCCGGATTGCCTGTAATTTCACGGATAATCCGGTGAACCTTACGCCCGAGAGATGCAGGAGACTGATGAAAGCTCTCCTCAGACAGAGCTGACAAGAGTTTCTTTACTGCTTCTTCATGTTTGTCCTTCGGCAGAATATTCTGATTCAATAATTTCAGAAAACTATTTATTGTGCACGGAATACAATCAAATGATATTTTCAAATGTAAATTAACTCCATTTTTTTGTTTTTAAACGCCAAATGCCATCAGTGCAAAACCAACTGCAAGGCCTATAATCATATTTATTATCTTAATATATAAAGAATCCTTCAGAGTATATGAGAGCAGAGGCAAAATACCGTGTCCGTCCTGCACAATAGAACTTGTCAGCAGAACTGAAAAAGGAATTAATCCTTTTGAATAAAGTATTACAAATATCATATGGGGCCCTGATTCCGGAATTATTCCTATTACTGCACTTAACAGAAGTACAAGTATTAGGTTTTCTCCTATCAGATGATTAAGATCAATATATTTTAAACCGAACTGGATTAACAGGAGAGCCGAGAATGTCCATAAAAATACGCGCCATATGTGTTTTTTAACAAGATGGTTCCATATGTGTTCTTCAAGATAGTGGTCTCTTACACTGCCTGAAACAATTATAGTCAGACCGATCAGAACAAGAGTTGTAATTTTTTTCCAGCCCCAGTCATGAGGCCCGAACCATCCTGAAAATACTCCCAATAAGGCAACTACCAGACCGAGAAGCAAAAGAGCTCTTTTCCATGAAACGCCTGCTACTGTTGCAGTGTGCTGTTCGGATTGGTCTATCTCCTGATGAGAGTGTACTTGTAACATCTGGCATTCATTACATGCTTTGAATTTAAATTTATCTGCAATAAAATCTATAATGCCTGCTGAAAAAATACCGAGCACAAACAAAATTCCGAAAAGCAAAAGTGCTTTTTCAGGGAAAAGCGACAGCATTACAAAGGCTTCATCCCCGCTGGTGGCTACCATTGCTCCTGCAATTGCTCCGAAAGACAACAGCCCGTGAATATAAAATGACACATTAAAAAAGGAGCCGAGGCATCCCGGTGTTGCTCCGAGAAATGAGGCAATTGTATATTGCCTCAACTTGTTACCGCGGACAACTGCTTTTAATTTCCCGCTTGTAACCACATTTAAATAGTCAACAAGGAGCATCATTACAAAAACAAATGTGGTTATCATTAAAGCGTGTTTAAATGATCCAGCAATAAGATCGGACATTTTATTTCTCCCTTCTTATCTTCGGCCTTTTCTTCCCATACCTCTGCCCATACCGCGGCCCATTCCCATTCCTCCGCTGAAATTCCGTCCTCGTCCCATGCCGCGGCCCATTCCTCTACTGCTTCCGGGGAACCCCATTCCGGAAGGGAAGGGGTTAAACTGCTGCATGTTATCTGTTTCTGATCCGGAATCTGTGTTTTGTACTGTCTCATGAGCAAAGGAAATTGCCTGTACCGGGCATGCGTTAATGCATACACCGCATAATCGGCATTGAGAGCTATCTACTACTGCTTTATTGTCAACAATTGATATTGCACCAAAGGGACAGACATTAACACAATTGCTGCACCCCGTACAGAGATTTTTATCGATGTTTATCATGTTACCCTCCTACAGAATACTACTATTTTTTATATCCCGGCATAGTGTATTTTTTACTGAGCCTTCTGTTTTTTATATAAATATTTATAATTTCGTCCACATTTCCGCATATAAACGGAATAACAGATATTCCGAAACTTGAGATTTCACTCTCCATTGATTTTGTGATTGCACCGCAGATCAGAACTTCAATACCCAGCTCTTTTATTCTGCGGGCCTTTAATAGAGGAGCATTAATATCAATGTCCTCTGTGTAAGAGTTCAGCTTTTTGCCGGAAACCTCATAAATACGGATTTTCCGGCTTGTATCGCAAACAGGTGAAACCCTGTTTTCCCATGTCGTTATTGCAATCTTCATGTCTAAGTAGGTTAAAACATATCAAATAATATGCCAAAAGAGCAGAAGACGTATAAGATTATATTTAACAGGCATTTAGCTTCTTATTTGAAATTTCTATTTAATTGCAAGAATGCAATCAAATTTATCAGAACATTGCAAAACTGCAATACCTGATTTGCTAATCGAACCTGTATTGTTGATCTTTTATCCTGAAGGAGGAACTTTTATATTCAATTTTTTCATTTTTCGGAAAAGTGTGCTTGTATGTATCCCAAGTTCTCTCGCTGTCTGGCTCCGGCTCCAGTTATTTTTTTCAAGCAGAGCAGTAATATAGTCTGCCTCAAGCTGATGCAGAGTGACAGAATCTCCCTTATTAAAAAGATGTCCGGACTCAGGTTGTAGTTCTTCAGGCAGGTGGCTTGTTTTTATTACAGGGCCTGTGCACATAACAAATGCATGTTCAATAATGTTTTCAAGCTCTCTTACATTGCCTGTATAATTGTGAGCCATAAGAATTCTCATGACATCAGGAGATACGTCTCTGATCTCTTTTGCCTGAATGTAATTAAATTTACTTATAAAATGCCTCACAAGAAGTGGAATGTCTTCTTTCCTTTTTCTGAGCGGCGGGATATTGAGTTTAATAACATTTATTCTGTAAAACAGATCCTGCCGAAAAGCCCCGTTTTTTACAAGAGTGCCAATATCCTTGTTTGAGGCTGCGATTATTCTTACATCGGCTTTTACTGCGGAATCTGCACCAAGAGGTTGATATTCTTTTTCCTGAAGAACTCTTAAAAGCTTTGCCTGCAAAGCCGGAGATATGTCTCCTATCTCATCAAGAAAGAGAGTCCCTCCTTCAGCAAGGGCAAAAAGACCTTTTTTATCCTTTTTTGCGTCTGTAAATGCTCCGGCTTTATATCCGAAAAGTTCCGATTCAAGAAGCGTGTCAGGAAGCGCGCTGCAGTTGACAGCCACCATTTTTTTATTTTTTCTCGGAGAAAGCTGATGTATTACCTTGGCAAACATCTCTTTTCCTGTTCCGCTTTCGCCCTGAATGAGTACTGTGCTGCTGCTTTGTGCTACCTGAGGCAGAATGTGAAACAGTTTATGCATTTCACTGTTTTTACTGATTATATCGGAAAAAGTATAAATGCCGTTAAGTTCCTTGCGCAGAGTTTCCACAGCACGCAGATCCCGGAAGGTTTCAACTCCTCCGATTATTTTACCGCTGTTATCTTTAAGCAGTGCAGTGGACACGCTTACACTGATTTTTTCTCCCTCTGCATTTACAATATAGATTGTTCTGCACAAAACTGGTTTACCTGTGTTCATTGTATTTCTTAAAACACAGTCCGATTCACATACACTTGCCCTGAATACGTCACTGCACTGTTTACCTATTGCTTCATTCTTAGATATGCCTGTAATCTGTTCTGCAGCTTTGTTAAATGATGTTATACGCCACTCTTTGTCAACGGTAAATACTCCGTCCGTAATACTGTCCAGTATCGTATCAGTAAATTTCCGGATTTTTTCCTGCTTCAAAAAATCATTCCTTAAAAAATACCAGTGCTGTTTTTTACCTTCAAAAGAATCTGTAATTTAATTATTCTTTAACTTATCATTTTATCGTCAATTACGCAAATATTTTTTGCAATTGATAATTTTAAAAGAGAATTATTTTCTGGTTTAAAACATCGTGAAGAACATTTTACTGATCTGCAGGTTGTAAGACTGCAACATAACCTTTACCCGGATTTAGTATTACGGCCAGTTTTTCAGTAGTCAAAACAGAATTGTTCCGAACAAGTACCGGACTGCTGCTGATACCCCGGCCTGACGGAGTGTCAAATAAAACCTTAACCTGGAATTTTTTTACACTATTATCAAAAACAGAAACCGGCAGTTCAATTGTACCGGATTTGGTGTTTGAAATTGCCGCAATATACCACACAGAAGCTTTTTTTCTTGCAACAATCATATACTGCCCTGGAATACCATTAATAAATTTTGTCTGATCCCAGATAAATGGTATATTGTAGTATAAATTGGTTATGTTTGTATCAGGTGTTGTTGTGTATGCACGGTTAAATTTTCGCAAGCCTGAAGTTGATAATACATTAAGAGCAAGAGAGTAAACTGTAAGAACCGTATCTTTATTACCAGTATCATCATTAAGTGAAATCCCTGATAAGTCAACAGGAATGCCATCCATGAAAAAGTATGGAACCAGAGTGTGAAAGTATAAAAGATCTTTCTTTGTTTTTACGGAAGAGATAAAACCCGGTTCGTATAAAATAAAGTTAGGATAAGTTCCGGAAAGTCCGGTAAAATTATTATGGGAATTAAAACCGGTTAAAATTTTATTCAATAAGCATTCGGATAAAATTTTATGGATCAGACCCGCACCGGAGTTTTCTTTTATATTGTCTGATACAAATATGCCTTCAGCTCCGCTTTTTGCAATATTTTGAATTTTTGTTCCGGTAGAATCTGCAATATCCTTACTATTAATCTTCAGAATAAACGAGACATTGTTTTTATCAAGCAGTTTTTTAAAAGAGAGTTTGTCCGGGATCAGGTTAAATGTTCTTTTTGACAGGGAAATATAAGAGATGTTGTTAAGGGAACAAAAATGCAGCAGATTTGCAAGAGAATCAGTACCGGTATATTTGTCAACATTTAAATACATACCGTTTTTAATCCAGGAACCTGGCGTTTTTCCTGATTGTCCGGATAAAATATACGGAAAATTGCTGTATCCAAATACTCCCAGATTTTTCCCTATCAGAAGACCCCGCCAGTTTGTGTAGAAAGAGTTGTCTTCTTCATTTTTTCTTATTTGTGAAGAAAAGTAAAATACCATTAATGAATTACGGTATAATCTACCGGGTTTAATTCTTTTAAAATTTATGCCTCCGCTGCCGGGCTCAAAAAATTTAATAAAAATGTTTTGCTGACCCTGCAAAAGAAGAGGCAGTGTCAGATTTTTAATTTTTGATGTATCTGATAACTGAATTTTGTTTATTGTCTGCGTTTCTGATTCAAAGATTTTTGGTAATAAAATTGTGTGATTTGCAGGAAAACAGAAGAGAGTCTTTTCATTTCTTACTGATTCTTCGGAAATACCGTGCTGAACAGGTAAAATGTACCTGTATGCAATGCCGTTATTATGCACTATAAACTCAATTGCAAAAAATCTGAACGGCGGACGTTTTTCTTGGAGATGGAGAGTAATTTTATTATATTTCACAGGAATGCTGTCATTTTCCAGGTTAAAAGTCGGGATAAAATCAACAAATTTCTTAATCTCTGTGCTGAACAGTCTCAAGTCAGTTTTAAGAGGTTTATTGTTGTTAATATCCAGGGAGAGGGGAGATTCTGAAATAATTTCCGTATCATTGTAAATAACAGTAAAATAAAGACA
>Ga0190359_1001457_pt1 | contig 14821 bp, 12 predicted proteins | sample 48721823_MG_FD_161269 | JGI IMG/M metagenome (GOLD analysis project Ga0190359, IMG submission 161269) | Hydrothermal vent microbial mat bacterial communities from Southern Trench, Guaymas Basin, Mexico - 4872-18-2-3_MG | ecosystem: Environmental > Aquatic > Marine > Hydrothermal vents >... | reverse complement strand
AAACACCCTATAATCCGGAAATGTCAAAGAACAATAAAACTGTTTATCTATTATGAAAACACTATTTTTACTTTTTTTAAAAAGGAGTTGACATAGAATGTCTCCTGTGTTATAAATATTATTTAAACTGTTTGTGGCTTAATGAGATTCTTATTTTTCCATTTTCCGAAGCCCTGATTATATACGCCAGAAGATGTTCGCCGCCCGGATGATCACCCGCCATGTTTTTTGCGAAAATTATGGCTTTACCCAATCGTGTGCCGTTTATACCAATAGACTTGTTGCATAATTAAAATTAACATGAAAAATATGCTGTTTATACTTAAAAAAAAACACTTTTTAACCCCTAAAAACAAATTATGCAACAACTCTAATGTATGATCTGAATTTTTGAGATGAATCTACTCTATAAAGAGTAACGGAAATTTTGTTGCCGATTACTGCATTACCGTTGTTCAGTCCACTGACAGAAACGGCAATCCGGTCCTTTTTCCTGGTATATTTATTATCAGGCAACTCCACTTCTATTACATGTGCATGCCCGGATTCCATTGCCTCAATTATATCTATACTATTGTTAACGGAATCTATTAAGTCATAAGCTTCTGTTGGCACAAATTCACCATTGAAAAATTTGCCCAGCACACCGTCATTGTCCGGATTTACGTAACTATATGCACCCATATCAACAGTTCCCGTTATATCCCGATAATTAAACAGAATATCCATTTCCGGAGCATCTTCCGCGTTACCGCTGCCTCTGCAAGGACTTATCTGTTGTATTATCAATCCATCATCCAAATCTCCATATTTTCCGTTTTCTCCTTTAGGAGTGAGGTCGTTTACAAACATAGGATTGTCCGAAATATTACCTTCCCCCGGGTACCCTCCTTCAACACATGAATAAGTAACACTGAAGCTGTCTCCTTCCAGCTCATCGCCGGTATTCCACAATATAGTATTGACAATTTCTGCAAACGCATCCGGCCCGTTTTCCACGCCTCCTGCACCGGTAAGGCCTTCATTGCCGGCAACGGTGCAGTTGATAATATTCAGAGTTCCGTTATCGTTGTAAACGGCGCCGCCTGCAGCAGGGCCGAAGTTGCGGGTGAAAACCGAGTTGACAATAGTTATATTTGATTTGTGCGCCATAAGGCCGCCGGCGTATAATTCCCGGTCCCCGACTTCGTTGTTGTCAAAGACGCTGCCGTCGATTATGCCTTCAGGGTTTAAGGTGATATACGCGCCGCCGCCGTCTCCCTGATACGAATAATTTTCCTCGAACAGGCAGTTCCTGACAAGAGCGGGGCCGCATCTGCCGAATATGCCTGCGCCGTTGGTATTGGCAACGTTCCTGTAGATATTGCATTTCTCGATTGTCGGCGAGCCGTGCGAGTTGTAGATACCGCCGCCCGGATTCAAATCGGTTATTGGTTCATAATGGTCTTCAAAAAAAACGCCTGTATTTTCGACGTTGTTTATGCCCTGACCCCACCACGATAACGGCGACATACTTATCGGCAACCTGTTTTCAAAGGGATACGCGCAGCCGCTTTGAATGGAAAATCCTTCGATTTTTATGCTCCGGCCGTTTTTTCCTGTGCAGACCAGTTCTACAATATGATAGGCATTATCATCCATAAGAGTTGTCACCTCTTCAAGAGTCGGCGGCCAATTGCCAGGATCATCATAACTCCAGTCGCCGTAAAGAATCGTCAGATATATTGAGCCTTCAGGTTTGCGCTCCGTTTCCGTTCCTTTAAAACCGCCGATTATTTCAGTGCCGGGGTGCAGAAAAAAGGGTTCGGTAAAACCGTCCCCGTAACGGTCATTTAAATAGACTCCTTCGGCAACCCATATTTCTTTTCCAAGCTCTGCCGCGTTTATTAAAGCGTCTTCAAGATACGAGAATGCGGAGTCCCAGCACCTGCCGTTCTGTTTATACCCCGGACAGGGAGAATCGTCATTGACATAAATCATGTACCGGCTGTCGGGGTCTTTTTCAATTTTGAGAGAGTAATATGCAGGTATCCCATAAGAGTTTGCCGAGAGTGCAATTGAGATATACTGTGGATTCTGAGAGATTGCAACAGGAACATCAGGCGGATTGACGTTGACTGTAACGACAGTTGACGGGTTATGCGGCGTCGGGGTTATTACCAGTTCAGTTGTTGCCTGAGGCACTACTGCTGTATATCCTGAGCCGTCAGGATGAAACGGCGGGCTGTATGCCCATTCGGAATGGCTGATGTCGCTGAGGAACGGAGGTTTGCAGACAACGGCCTGCTCGCCGACGGTTATGTAGTTCGCATATAACGAGCCGGAGAGCTTTGACGGGCCGCCGATATTTACCGAGGCACTGGGGAATGTATAGCTGCCGTAAAGCTCAGCGTTGACAGGCAGGTCAACTGTTCCATTCGTGTTGGCATGGACTTTTACCGCAGCGGGGTTTACAATGCCGGTGAACGACATTTTCAGTTTATAGCCGAGGACAAATTCACCATCGACATTCAACTCGACGGCATCGTGAAGACCAATGTTGAATTTCACCTTTATATTCTCGCCGCTCAGGAGCAGGTCACCTATGTTGTAGACGCCGGGATTGAATATCAGGGTGGCGCGGTCTTCGGCTATGATGCTGTAATAATTTGCGGGGTTAACCGTTTCGGTCTGGTCTTCCTGGACCAGAAGCGCGGCGCCGGGTGAGGTTTGTATTGTTTTTTTGTATAACTCGAATTGCAGTACCGGGGTGAGCGGTCTCCGGTACCCGGTTATTTCAGCCTCGGATTGCAGGTTTATCGTACCGGAGGCTGTTGCGTCGCCGTAAATGCCGGCATAATAACCGAGCGAAAGGTCTGCGCCGCTGTAGACGTCACCCCATACCGCGCTGTTCTGCCCGAGTACAATCGGGGCTAAAAATGATGCGCCGATGTCGCCGGTTACCGAGGATATCTCCTCAAGGGTAACGCCTTCAACGCCGTATAGCGCATGATAATCGAGCAGCGGCATGACTTTCAGCACAGGCTGCGGCGGCCCGACGGTTTCATATTCGACCAGTAAATCGACTGCAGAGATTTTTATGTAGTAGGTGTAATGCGACGGCGCACAGGTGTAAATCAGGCCCTTGTTTGACGAAGGGTTTGCCCGCCACTCCTGCACCAGAGCGCGCAGTTCCGCGTTTTGCGGGTAGTGCCGCCGGCCAACTGGAACATAGTTGTCGTTTATAAGCAAATCGGTAGAGGGCCACCCGGTATACCCGAGGTCGTTATACACAGGCGTTCCGCTCCATGAGCGGGTGTTTTTGTATATCTCGACTATCCGCAGATGTTCGGGGCAGTTCTGAACCGATGCCACTTTGACGGAAAGACTCACATGTGAAATAACCGCATCGGACGGAATTGACGACAGGTCAAAGTGGCAAAGCACTTCAGCGTCCCAGACAGACCAGCGGCGATGGTATCCCGCGGTTATCCGGGTAGTTGAATCCGACGGCAGTACTTTCAGGGGCGGAGACTGGACATTGTTTTTTATTTCCAGCCTGTACCGTGATGACGGAATGACTGCGGTCTCCGCGTGTGTCATTGCTGCACACAGGAGGAGACACAAGGCAATCAAAATGATGGGAAGACGCATATATCGCTCCTTGGATGAAGTAAGGAATTTGTTGTACCTCTGTAAATGAAGATAGAAGGGGGGGGAGGGGGGTAAAGTCAAGAAAAAAAGGGGAAAAATCATTTTTCGGCGCTTTGTGCGGGAATGGAAAATAACTGAACAGGAAGGGATTGAGAAAAAAGCATTAGAAGACGCTCAAAGGATGATAGAAAAAGGAATAACAAATGCGGATATTCGGGATATTACCGGATTAAGCATACGAAAAATATCGGAAATTCTACGAAAAATTCAGGGAAAATAGAAAAGATGCTTTCAGGATGAAAAAAATACCCGTCTCTTACCACCGTGTATGTTTACACAGTTACAAAGACCGGTGATATAATACGCAAGACTGCAGAAAGTATCACTATCAAACGACCAGAAATAATATATTCCGGTTATCGGATTGTCGGAGGTGCGGGCATACAGATTATATGAGCCTGGAGCGAGCATGAATGAGACGGTTCCTTCAGACCCGTACGCAGGATAGAGCGAGGTATCCGCCGCAACTTCATAAAGCATACCGATCGAATCGCCGTCAAGTCGTACCAGTGCAGGCAAACGGTCTTCATGGCGGGTAAACACGACAATTCCGGCTTTATCCCAGACCTTTTCTTCACGGCAGACCGGTAGAATGAAAATGATTGCTGAAAAGAATAGTATCGACAGCCTTCCAAACATAATCTGCAGTGCTCCCTTAAGGTCTTTATAAAATGATAATTATTACATTCGTTATATGTTCAGAAAGAAACATAATGTTCCTTCAACCAGTTTTTTAGAGTATCTGATACGATGTCCGGATTCATCGCATTGACTGCTCCATAATCATATTTTACTTTTAACGTATCCCAATAGAACGGCGGGCTGGATAATTGCATAAGCTCGTCCGGAATCGATTGCAGTGTTTTATAATTGTAACTTATATCCGGCGCACCTGTCCTGATTTTGCCTATTTGCGGCGGCAGGTGCTTGAGATTACAATCACTCAAATTTATCGATGGAATAATAATGACAGAATCAGTCCGAATTTCAGTGCTGTCGATACGTGCAGGATAAACATTACCAGTACGAGGATCATGATAAGCAACTCTCAGGGTTTTACCAATCTGAGTCAAAATATCAGACAGCACAAGAGTCCTTGGCACCGTAGTATCCTGAACAGGAAATGTTAAAATAAAATCCCGTATTTTATCATCATCCGGCCATTCTTCATAAAGGTATTGCACAAAACCGTCAAGGTCGGATGATTCGGGATAATTGTTTTCAAGTGCAATTGCTTTTATAAGTTGCCACTGCTTTTCAGTAATAAACGGCGGTTCAGGTTCAAAATCAAAGGTGCAATTTATAACAATTATGATTATAAAAGTCATTAATATTTTAAAAAACCGCATCATATTGAACCTCCAACCCGGCCGTTCCACCTGTAAATGTTACAGTCGGCGTCGGTAAAGGCGGTGAAAAAGTCGGCGCAACCGAAGCATGAAACAGCCTCGCATCTGTCCAGTTTCCCGAATTGTCAGCCCTCAATATCCAGACAGTTGCATCACTTGTTATACCTTCAATGGTTTGAGTGGTGTTATCTGGATTATACACGAGAAGTTCCCTTGAATTGTCAGAGAATTCGAGACTCCAGATAAGACCATTTGTGATAAGGGAATCATTTTGTCCCTGCGATGTTATACCCGGTAATGTAGTACCCGCATCACATGTTCTTAATTGAGCAGCCATGAGTTGATGTTCAGTAAAACCATTTTCGAAAGTTACATGAAGGGTGGCCAATGTATCTTTATTTGAGTGTCTTAATTGAAAAGCTCTTCTAATGGTCTCTACTCCTGTAGACCCAGCAACAGCAAGTTGAATTCTACTTCTCGCACGATATGTTGAAGTAAATGGGTCCGGCGTTGTCCCCTCAAACACAAACTGCTGCCATCCGGCACCCCATAATTGTTTACTATTTTTCGGCATATTCCAGCTCGTAGCAAGACTTATAGTTGCAGGAAGACCTGTTTGAGGCAGGTGGTCAATGATAAAATAATTGTTTCCAGGGGTATACACACCGCGGATGCCGTAATGAGATGTTTCATAATCGATATCCCTTGAATAGTAAAACTGACCTTGTTCGCCTAATGCGGATTCTCTAAAATGAAAAATTTCCTGCGATACAGGGTATTTATATTCTATTTTTACCTCAACGCCGTTTTTATAACGACCGGTAACCATTGACTTTCCTTCGCCGCTTTTTTTGCTCAGGCTTTTTTCTCTGACCAATAGTAGTGACGGCGGCAAAATATACATTTAACAAATCAGCCATACTACCATAATTGTACGCTACTAAAAAAATAGCCTGCCGTTTTGCAGCATATCATCTGTACTTATCGTATTTTTAACTTCGGTTACAATTCAGAACGGGTAAAAGGATACGGGCAGCATGAAAGAGGAGAAAAAGGGTAAAAGGTTTCAGGAGGGAAACCGCTCCGGGACGATAAATACGCAATCACTTTCCCCTTACTCAGGGGACGCCGGACCGATTGATTCTATACAGGCGCAACAAAATACTGAATTATCACTGCAGGAACGTATCAAGGAGTTGACCTGTCTCTACGGTATCATGCAGCATATAATGAAAGATCACAGTTCAAATGATGAGCTTTTCCAGGGCATTGTCGATCGCATCCCACCTGCCTGGCAATACCCTGAGATAACGGTTGGACGAATTAGTATTGATGATACCATATATGCGACTGCGGATTTTAAAAAGGCCTATCACAAACTCACGTCAAACATTATGTGTGACAGTAAGAAGAGAGGTGTCGTAGAAGTTATCTATACAAAAAAATGACAAGGCATTCCGGGGAGTTGTTTTTAAAGGAAGAGCATAGTTTAATCGATGCTATCGCCAGACAGGTAGCGTTGACTCTTGAACATCAGGAAGCTGATGCTGAAAGAATGAAATTGCAGGAGCAGCTTATCCATGCAGATCGACTTGCGACTATCGGACAGCTCTCTTCAGGAATTGCACATGAATTGAACGAGCCCCTCAATAATATACTTGGTCTTGGACAACTGATGGAGCAGGCTCCTGAAATACCGACACAATTTGAAGAGGATATTAAAGAAATAATAGCACATTCGCTTCACGCGCGAGAAATAATTAAAAAACTGCTGCTTTTTGCCCGCCAGGTCCCTCCTCAGAAGATCAAGGTTAATATTAATCAGGTAATTGAAGACGGGTTATATATACTCGAAAGCCGCTGCTCTAAAAGCGGGATTGAGCTGATACAGGCGCTTTCACCCGCTATTCCGGAAATCACGGCAGACCCGTCACAGTTGAACCAGGTACTGGTTAATCTGGTGGTAAATGCCATTCAGGCAATGCCGGATGGTGGAACCTTGACAATAGAAACATCCTCGGACGGGGATAATGTGAAGCTCACGGTAAAAGATACCGGTATCGGTATGAGTAAAGAAATTATCAAGCAGATATTTGTACCATTTTTCACCACGAAAGATATTGATCAGGGAACCGGTCTCGGTCTTCCGGTTATCCATGGCATTATAGCTTCGCACGGAGGCAAAATTGAAGTTGACAGCACTGAAGGCAAAGGATCCGTATTCGAAGTAAGTTTTCCGGTAAAAAACATGACACCCACTACGAAGGGTACTGCTGATGTCTTCATCAAATGAAAAAGAATCAATTTTAGTTACGGATGATATCGCCGCTACCTGCAGAATCCTGAAACGACGACTGGAATCGAAAGGGTATCGGGTGTTTACCGCTTTAAGTGTTTATGATGCACTGGCGCTGTTGGAAGCGAACCATATCGATCTGGTAATAACGGATTATCGTATGCCCAAGGTTGACGGGCTTGATTTGGTGCGATATATCAGGGAAAATTTTAAAGAGATTGAAGTCATTATGATAACGGGGTACCCCTCTATTGAAGGCGCCGTTAAGGCGATAAATACCGGCGCCAGAGAGTACCTGGCAAAGCCCTTTACCGACAAGGAACTTTTTTCGGCAGTTACTCGTGCTCTTGACAAATTACGTATCCTAAAACTCGGAAATTATTCAACACTCCAGACCCCGCACACCCCACACGGGCTTATTGCAGAGTCAAAGACAATGAAAAATATTTTTAGTGCAATTACAAAAGCCGCTTCTACGTCGGAGACCGTTTTGATTTCAGGAGAAAGCGGTACCGGTAAAGAACTGGTGGCGCGGGCTATTCATTATAATAATCCCCGCTCTTCCTCCGCATCGTTTGTACCGATAAATTGCGGTGGTATTCCGGAGAGTCTTCTTGAAAGCGAATTGTTCGGCTATGTAAAAGGTGCATTCACCGGTGCCGCAGAATCACGTGCCGGGTTTTTCCAGACTGCTGAGGGCGGCACTATTTTTCTGGATGAGATAAGCGAAACAAGTTTAACCATGCAGGTAAAGCTTCTCCGCGTTCTCCAGGACAAAGAAGTATATATGATCGGATCGAGTCGCGGGAGAAAAATTAATGTCCGGATTATCGCATCCACCAACAAAGATTTACAACTCATGATAAAAAAAGGCCTCTTTCGCGAGGACCTGTATTTTCGACTTAATGTTATTACGATAGACCTCCCCCCCCTGCGCGAACGGGGGAATGATATCATTTTACTAGTCCACTATTTCACGAGCAAATTCACGAAAGAAAATGACAGAAAGCCTTTTGAATTTACCGACAAGGCTCTTGAAGCGCTGAAAAGCTATCATTGGCCCGGAAACGTTCGTGAACTTGAAAATGTTGTCAAACGATTAGTGGTTATGACTGAAGGGAATGTCATTGATGTTACCGACCTTCCCTCTCTGATGCGCTTTTCTGTTCCCCGTAAGCCTGATTTGACAAGGACATTGGCAGAAGCAGAGTCTGATTATATCCAGAATGTTCTTGCAAGTGTCGGAGGGAATAAAACCCGGGCGGCAAAAATTCTCGATATTGCCCGTGCAACATTACGAGACAAGATAAAAACCATAGATAAAACCTCTGATACCGACACCGCCTAAGTGGTAAAAATAATACCACCGGTAAAAAATCTACCGTTTTTTTCTCCAGCGACTCCAACGGTTCCTGATTTCCGATACTCTTTTTACCCCTTTTTCTTTGATTTTCTTTACTAACACCCCACGGGCCGGGATTCACACGAAAGAATACCAATCGGCATATAAATTGCAGATACAGTTCATCCATTTTGATACGACGACCGAAGACCGGTATTCATATTCAATCATATTGTAAAGGAGAACTAATATGAGTGAATATAAGGGCATATGTTCCAACTGCATGCATGCATCAAACTGTTCGTATAGAAAAAACTCTGATCGATACATCTATTATTGCGAGGAATTTGAGGTCGCTCCGAAAAAATCGGAAAGCTCATCCGTTAAAATGAGCAAACAGCAAAGCGAGGATAAACAGAAGGAGGACAGCACACTGAAAGGATTATGTGTCAATTGTGAAAACCGGTATACCTGTAAAATACCAAAATTGGAGGGCGGTATATGGCATTGCGAAGAGTATCGATAAATGCCTCATTCAAATATGAGCTTAGAACAGGTAAAAGGGGTAACGGATGGATTCAGAACAAATTGCTGAAATAACACGAAAATATGATAAAAAACCGGGAGGATTAATTTCTATACTCGAGGAAATCCAGGGAAAATACGGTTATTTACCCCGGAACCTGGTTGAGGAAGTTGCTGAAACAACCGGCAAGTCACTCGTTGACATTTACGGCGTCGCCACGTTTTATAAAGCATTCAGATTGAAACCCAGAGGCAAACATCTTGTAACCGTTTGTCTCGGCACAGCATGCCATGTTCGTAATTCTCCCGAAATCGTTGAGGAATTTAAAGGAACGCTGAATATCGCGGTCGGTGAAACAACGCCGGATAATGAATTTACCCTGGAAACAATCAATTGTCTTGGCTCCTGTGCGCTGGGCCCTATTGTCGTTATTGACGGTCATTATTTCTCCCGGGTAAACAAATCAATGGTGCAAAAGTTAATAAAAACGGCCCGTGAAGGACTGAACAATATAGATGTATTACATGACACGCGGGTTTTTCCTCTCGAGCTGCGATGTCCCCGTTGCAACCACAGCCTGATGGATCCGAACCACCCCATTGATGAACACGCATCGGTGAAAGTAACGGTTTCATTCGGGCGCAAACACGGCTGGCTGCGACTCTCATCCATGTACGGGAGCTATAACAAAGAGTCTGAGTATGACATTCCCGAGGGCACCGTGGTCAACTGTTTCTGCCCGTTCTGCCACGGGGCGCTTACCGACACTGCAATTTGCCCCGAATGCGGCGCGCCGATGGTTGCCATGCTGGTCCACGGCGGGAACATGGTTCAGGTCTGCTCCCGCAGCGGGTGCAGAGGACACATGCTTGAAGTTAACAACAATTCGTTTGAACATAATGAATAAGCGGCTGCCGCAATCGCGAAGCGGAGCCGGAATGAATGAGGTTGAAAACATAGACACTTTCGGGAAAAGAATGTTGTAACCCATGGAAAAGATTACATCAATTACCGCATTTGAAAATTTACAGAAGGAACTGTGTGACACGGTCGATGAAACAATTCCTACCATTGTTATTCCCGCCGGGACCTGTGGTCAGGCAAGCGGTGCCAATGACCTGATACGGGTAATAAAGCGGGAGATTGTCGGTAGAGATTTGAGTGAAAAGATTCAATTACGCATAACCGGCTGCCATGGTTTCTGCGAAATGGAGCCGTCCCTGCTCATTAAGCCTGCTGACATTTTTTATCCGAAAGTCACCATATCCGATGTGCCTCATATTATCGATGCAACTATTACACAGGATGTGTATGAGGAGCATTTATTCAGAGACCCCGACACGAATCTCCCGGTTGCCAAACAAAGCGACATTCCCTTTTTCAACGGGCAAACCCGGACGATACTTTCCCGCAGCGAGCAATTCGACCCAATACGTATTTGTCAATATATCCAGGCGGGTGGCTATTCAGCCTTTGTTAAGGCTCTTTCGTCGATGACACCGCAGCGGGTGATAGAAGAAGTAAAGAACTCGGGGCTTCGCGGGCGCGGCGGCGCGGGATTCCCTACCGGCGTGAAATGGGAATTGCTGGCAAACCGACCCGGCAATCGCGGTAAGTTTCTTGTGTGTAATGCCGATGAAGGCGATCCCGGTGCGTATATGGATCGGAGTTTACTCGAAGGAAATCCGCACAGTATCATAGAGGGCATGTTGATTGGCGGATTCGCGACCGGCGCGACCGAAGGAATTCTGTATATACGGGATGAATATCCACTTGCAATTAAACATGTTACTGTTGCATTGCGGCAACTGCGGGAATTCGGCCTTCTGGGAGATACTATCCTGGGAACAGAATTTTCATTCAACCTGAATATCGTTCGCGGCGCCGGTGCATTTGTGTGCGGCGAAGAAACCGCACTTATCCAATCGATAGAAGGGAAAATGGGCGAACCGCGCCAGCGGCCGCCTTTTCCTGCACAGAAAGGCATATACGGCAAGCCGACGGCCATTAACAATGTGGAAACATGGGCCAATATCCCCGTGATATTTGAACAGGGTGCCGCGAAATATGCAACTACCGGCACTCCAAATAATGCAGGAACAAAAATTTTAAGCCTTGTCGGCAAAGTAAAGTATACCGGCCTTGTTGAAGTGCCCATGGGAACACCGCTCAGTACCATTGTGTATGATATAGGCGGCGGTTCCGGAAGTGGCGCCGGAATCAAAGCCGTGCAAACGGGAGGCCCTTCAGGCGGCAGTATACCGAGGAAACTATTCAATCTGCCTGTTGACTATGACAGTCTTGCACAGGCCGGTTCCATCATGGGTTCCGGCGGTATGATTGTCATGGATGAAAACACCTGCATGATCGATATCGCAAAGTATTATATGTCGTTTCTTAAGAGTGAATCCTGCGGCAAATGCTTTACCTGCCGCAAAGGTACCCAGCGCATGTATGAGATACTCAACGACATCAGCGAGGGAAAGGGCACACTGAATGATCTGGCGCTTCTCGAAGAACTCGCCGTCGTCGTCAAAGACTCGACCATGTGCGGGCTGGGAAACACCGCTTCCAACCCGGTACTGTCAACCGTCAGATATTTCCGCGACGAATATTTACAGCATATTGAAAAGAAGTACTGCCGTGCCGGTGTGTGTAAACAGATTGTCGGTGCCCCCTGCCGGAACGCCTGTCCCGTCGGTACTGACGTTTGGCGGTACGTCGCCCATATCCAGCGGGGAGAATATGATGAGGCGTACAGGGTTATCGGTGAAAACAATCCCTTTCCATCGGTGTGTGCACGAGTATGCAACCATCCGTGCGAGACACAATGCAAGCTTGGCACAACCGGAAGCGACCCGGTGGCGATACGAATGCTGAAAAGATTTGTTGCCGACAGGGTGAGCCGGGAACGGCACCGATCCCCCGGTGTAATAACGGCGCATAAAACGGCACCGAAAATTGCGATAATCGGCGCAGGGCCTGCAGGATTGACCGCCGCTTACTTTCTCGCAAAGGACGGGTATGCTGTGACGGTCTTTGAGGCGGAGAAGAAACCGGGCGGCATGCTGGTGTGCGCTATCCCGCCGTACAGGCTTCCCCGTGACTGTATTGAACAAGAAATTGAATACATTCTCAGTCACGGTATATCGCTGCGGACCAATACAAAACCTTCATTAGAGGCGCTTTTAAATAACGGGTATCGTGCGGTTTTTGCAGCAATCGGCGCGCATAAAAGCCTGAAACTGGGAATAAAAGGCGAAGACGCCAAAGGCGTATACACGGCAATGGAATTTCTTAAAGCATATAACCTTTACGGGAAAACAATTGCTCAAGGGAACGTCGGTATAATCGGCGGCGGGAATTCGGCAATCGATGCTGCGCGGACAGCTCTGCGATTTAAGAAGGTTACCGGGGTCACGGTCTATTATCGCAGAACGGAAAAAGAGATGCCGGCCTACCGGGAAGAGATAGACGCCGCCAAAGAAGAAGGAATTGCTATCATACCCCTTGTCACCCCCAAACAAATTATTACAAAGGGAAACAGACTTATCGGCATTGAATGCCTGTCCAACAAACCGGGAGAAACTGATGAATACGGCAGGAAAAGACCGACAATTATTAACGGTACCGAACAACGGTATGATCTTGACACTTTGATTGTTGCTGTCGGTGAGCAGCCTGATACGGCGAAGCTGTCGGGAGACAGGCGACTGTCTGTCAATAAAAACGGAACAATTACGGTGGATCTTGACACCCTTATGACCTCTATCGAAGGCGTATTTGCGGGAGGTGATGCGGTTACCGGTCCGAATACGGTAATCGAGGCAATTGCGCTGGGTAAAAGAGCAGCCGCCGTTATACCACGCTACCTGAATAATGAACCACTGCTGAAGGAACCTGAAATTCATCTCCCGGACTGTTATCTTGAGCGCCGCGGTGAGCAGGACGGCGAACAGGAGCCTCTGCCGAGAGCAGGCGTACCGCTGCTGTCGCTGAAAAAGCGCACGAACTCCTTTGCTGAAGTTGAAGGTGTTATTTCGGAATTTGAGGCACGCCGGGAAGCCGGCAGGTGCCTTCGGTGCGATCTGGAATTCACTCAAAACGAAGGACACCGTCTTGCGGAAGGAGGTGGTGTATGATTACCCTTTTTATCAACGGCCTGAGTGTTTCAGTCGAGGAAGGTACAACGGTGCTGGAAGCGGCGAATCATCTGGGATTTCCGATACCGACGCTCTGTCATAAAGAAGGGCTTTCACCATACGGGGCCTGCAGGCTGTGTGTTGTTGAAATAGGGGAAGGTCCCGGAGCGAAGCTGGTTTCATCGTGCACCTATCCTGCTGAAGAGGGGCTTCGAGTCAGGACCGCTTCCGAACGGGCGCTTCGTTCCCGTCGAATGACCATTGAACTGCTCCTGGCAACCTGTCCCCAGTCGAAGACCATCCAGGATATTGCTGCGGCCCACGGAATCCGCCGGCAACGTTTCAAGCAGGAATATGAAGACTGCATATTATGCGGCCTGTGCGTGCGCATGTGTGAAGAGCAGATGATGGCAAAAGCAATCGGCTTTCGGGGTCGGGGTGAAGATCGGTCTATCGGCACCCCTTTCGGTACCAGGTCGGACGTTTGCCGGCTGTGCGGCGGCTGCATGTATGTCTGCCCGGCCTGCCAGCTCCGATGCACCTATACCGAGCCGGAAAAAGCAGTGTGCGGCGGGTGCGAAAATTTACAGCCGCCGTGTATCGAAAAGGAACAGTTCAACGACACGATGTGTTACATGAATCCATGTGTTGCTTGTGAAATAGACAAACAGCGGAACACGTAAGAAGGAGGATTTACAAATGGGCTTCTCGCGAATAAACGCCTCTGCGGCAACGCTCACCAAAAACAGGACGGATACATCCGTAACGCCCAATTCGGGTATGTGTGTCACCTGTGTTGACGGCTGCATCGGCATGTGTGAAATCGGCAAGTCTGCCTATCGGGGGCATGAAGTTATCTATCCGCAACCGTTCGGCGTCATTACCACCGCAGCGGAAAAACAGTACCCAATCGATTATTCTCATTTCAATATTATGGGAACGGCGGTCGGCGCATCGGGGATAGAAGCAGACAGCGACAAAGCGATATTTCCAAATGTTAACCTTGAAGTAACTTTTGGCCATGATAAGGGTATTAAATTCCGGTATCCGTGGCTTATCCCGGGGATCGGGTCGACGAATATTGCAAAAAACAACTGGGAGGGGCTTGCCGCCGGTTCGGCACTTGCCGGAACGGGGCTTACTATCGGTGAAAATGTGGCGGGCATGGATTCGGAAGCCGTTGTCAAGAATGGTCGTGTCGTTGACACGGTGGATCTCAAGCGAAGGGTCGCATTGTACCGTGAGTTCCAGCGTGACGGGTACGGCGCTATTATACTGCAATCAAATATTGAGGACACCAGACTGCAGGTGCACGAATATGCTATAGAGAAGTTAGGTGTTGAGTGCGTAGAGCTTAAATGGGGACAGGGTGCAAAAGATATCGGCGGCGAGGTAAAAATCAAGGACCTTGAAAAAGCCCAGATGCTGTACAAGCGTGGATATATCGTTTTACCCGACCCGACGGACCCGGAT
>Ga0190359_1001456_pt1 | contig 14824 bp, 14 predicted proteins | sample 48721823_MG_FD_161269 | JGI IMG/M metagenome (GOLD analysis project Ga0190359, IMG submission 161269) | Hydrothermal vent microbial mat bacterial communities from Southern Trench, Guaymas Basin, Mexico - 4872-18-2-3_MG | ecosystem: Environmental > Aquatic > Marine > Hydrothermal vents >... | reverse complement strand
TATTATTCTGTTTCTCTCTGGAAACCTAAATTTCAAGGGAGGAGTATCTGGTGGATATTCAGATATAAGAGCGCCACTTTTTACTATCCTTTCTGCCAGACCTCTATTAAGCGAAGGGTAAATATGGTTCACACCACTGCCAAGTACAGCATAGGTAAAACCTGACCCCTTCAATGCTCCCCTGTGTGCTGCTGAATCAATTCCATAGGCAAGACCACTTATAACTGTAATTTTATGATTAGATAGGAACTCCCCAAGCTCCTCTGCTATTCTTTTTCCATACGAGGAGCATCTTCTCGTACCTACTATAGAAACACCTAAAAAATCTTTTTTGAATTTTCCTTTAATAAACAAACCAAGAGGTGGATCTGGAATTTTTTTAAGTATCTCTGGGTACTCTTCATCAAGAAATGTTATAAATTCTATCCCTTTTTCTTTGTAAAGGGATAGCTCTTCTCTCTCCTTTGTAAGGTTACCGTTAAGTCCAAGTTCGTCAAGTTTATCATTTATTAGATAGTCCCATTTTTTTCTTCTTGATATGGGAATCTTAAGTATCTTTAAGAAGACCTCTTTTTTACCAAATTTTTCTGTTAAATTCCTTAATTCTCTCATAAAATAGATTCCTCTCCGCTTCAAAAAACATCTCCTTCAAGGAAAGATAGGAAGCAAAGGTTTTCAAAATAATACCATTTTCTTCAAAAATAGAAACAACTGGGTAAAATCTCTCCCGCCAGTCAAGAAATCTGAAGGGATGATGTTCCATAACCCAAACTGTTTCTTTAAATTTATGAATGATTCTTGAAAGGTTCACGAGAGACAATGGCAGGGTCTCTTCTGTTGGTCCATCAAAAAAGATAACATTTGGAGATACATCAACAAGAAACTCTACCTGTTCTTCCTCTGGAAATCCTTGTACATCTGAGGAGTATAAAAATTTAATATTTTCCTTAATACAGATTGAGACAACTCCCCCCATCTTTTTGCTTATTCCATGTGTAAGAAGAGGAGAAAATATAATCTCTGTACCTCCAAATTTAAACTCCCCAGTAGCATAATGTATGTTTGCTATACTGGATATAGATTTAAGAAGTTCTCTTGCTCTCCTTTTTTGATTGTTGCTTATAAATTTTTCTGGATCCTTTATAAAGACTTCCTTTCCTCTATACAATGAAGGATCCATGCTGAAGTGGTCATTGTGATAGTGAGTGATAATAACTACATGGGCTCTTTTACTTGCCTTTCTAATGTTTTCCTTTACATTAGATAATGCTCTTAATTCAAAGGGAGTTGGAGGAAAAGAGTGAATAATAGATACAACAGAAAGTCCTGGATCAATAAGGGTACATGCATCCTTTGTTTCAACGAATGTAGCCATACTTCTTACACCCAGTGTTTCTCCTCCCAATGGAATTATCTTCATACCCTCTTCCCAAAGAGTTCCCTTATATTCGCATCATAAACTTTAACTTGCATTAATCTTCCAATATCTTCTTCACTTACACCATCAATAACAACCACCCTTCCATTCTTTTCCTTACCTATGCCTCTTTTATCCTTCACATTCTCCACAAGAACCTCTACCTCTCTTCCAATAAAGCTTCTGTATCTATTTAGGGTGATTCTATCCTGTACTTCAATTAAAAATTTGAGTCTATTCAATTTTTCTTCATGACTTACTGTATCTGGAATATTGTAATAGGAGGTGTTTGGTCTCTTTGAATACATAAACATAAAAGCTCTATCAAATTCAACATCTTTAACCAAATCTATTGTATCCATAAAATCTTTTTCCTCTTCTCCCGGGAAACCTACCATTATATCAGTAGAGAGCATAGCGTCAGGGAAGACATCTCTAATCTTCTCAACAAGCTCTCTAAATTTCTCTCTTGTATAGCCCCTTCTCATAAGCTTTAAAACCTTGTTTGAACCACTCTGAAGTGGAAGGTGGAACATAGAGAGAAGGTTTGGGATATCTCTCATTTCGTCTATCCAGTTAAGTTTAAAATTCTTTGGATGTGATGTAAGAAATCCAACCCTTGTAAAACCAATAGCCGAAACCTTTTTAATAACTTCTATAAAACCATCCTCAAGTCCTAAATCCTTCCCATAATCATTAACATTTTGACCAATAAGGATTATCTCTTTTGTTCCTGAATCAAAGAGGAATTTAGCCTCTTCAATAACTTTCTCTAAGGGTTTACTTTCCTCTCTACCTCTGGCATAGGGAACAATGCAGTAGGAACAGAAGTGATTGCAACCGTATATTATTGGTAAATAAGCTGAGATTCTTTTTATTTTTTCTCTCTTGACACGTTTTATTATAGAAGAAGCGATATCTTCAAGTTCTTCTTCCCTATCATAAAGTCCAACAAGATATGGATTAAACCTTTTTTCTATATTCTCTTTATCCACCTGAGCAAGACAACCTATGACATATACCTTTGCATCCTTCTTCTTTACCTTGTTCACATAGCCAATAAATGAGTATATTTTGTGTCTTACCTTCTCCCTGACATCACAGGTACTTATGAAAATAAAATCAGCTTCCTTTGGATTTTCTGTCTCAGATAGAGAAGAAAGGAGAAGTGAGCGGAGGTAGTCTGAGGTGTAGACATTCATCTGACAGCCAAAGGTTTTAATAAAGAATCTACTCACTTCCCCTTTTTAAGTATTTGTCTATTAAAGCCTTGGCATCTTCCTTTGTCTTTATCTTCTCAAGAATTTGATGTGCCTTTAAGTACATAAGGAGATCTCCAACAAATGGTGATGGGGTCAGTCCATACTCCTTTACTATCTCTTTTCCTGAAATCACGAGGGATTTAAACCTGTTTTTCACAAAAAGACCTATAAAGTTCAGTATCTCCTTCTTCGGGAATTTCCTTGAAGATTTAAATGTAAAGTAGAGAAGAAGGTATGCCTCTATGGTCTCTTTCTTATATGTTCTAAAGAATGTTCCAATAAAATCAACTGCAAGAATATCCTGCCCCTCTTCATAACTATTTTTGAGATATTTATAGGCAAAGATCACATTTTGAACCTTCGTGCATATTCTTAGAGAGGCAGCAAATCTTCTTCTTATAAACAGTGCTGGTGTTTCTTCTCCAAAGGTAAGTACTGCAAGTTTAAATGTTTGAAGGTGAGTTATCTCTTTTCCAACAGGTTCACTCCAGAAATTTACAAAAACTTCTCTAATCTCTTCTCTCTTAAATAGCTTCTCTGGCTTCTCCATAGAATCCTTTAGATTCTTTAAAGCCATATCCATAAAATCAAAATTCACATGGGGGAAAATTACATTTAGAACCTTTGCCTCATATAAATCGTAAAGAATATCATTATCCATAAGAAGTATTCTAAAGAACTCGTCCTGCATTCTCTCTGGTGTAACTTTCTCAAGGAGACTCTTATCTCTTAATAGAGTTTTAAGGGTTTCATCCTCAATCTTAAAGTTTAAAGAATGCTTGAATCTAAAAGCTCTCAAGATTCTTATGGGGTCTTTTTCGTAAATATCATCCTTTACCTGTCTTATAATCTTTTTCTTTAAATCATTAAGACCCCCAAATAGGTCAATAAAGAAATCATCCTCATCTTTAAAGAGTTTCGTTAGATTAATCGCCATAGAGTTGATTGTAAAATCTCTACGCTCCAGTTCCTCTTTCAAGTTATCTTCATTGGCAAAGGAGACATCAATTCTCCTTCCTTCACTTAATATCATAACCCTTGCGTATATCTCTCTCTTTCTTAGATAGAAGACACTCCCGTTCAAAAAATGCGCAAGGGCTTTTACTATACTTGTTGGCGCATCAATAACTATATCAATATCATTACTCTCCTTCCCAAGAAGGAGATCTCTTACAAAACCACCTACAAGATAAACAGTAATATTATTAAGTGAAAAAAACAGATTTAGGGACTTTAGTAATTTGTCCTCTTTAATCCTCTCTTTAATCTCTTTAAGCTTCTTTTCCATCGTTTACCCCCTCTTTAAGGTTTTTATTAAATCTCTCTATCTTCAAAGTTTTACCACTTTTTTCATCAACTTCAATAATAACAGAATTTAATCTCAAATCTCCAGTTGCCTGTCTAAATTTTGTAGGCAACTTTTTAATCAATTTTTCCATTGCATCTTCCTTTCTTACACCCAGAACAGAATCGAAACTACCAGTCATTCCAACATCTGTAATGTATGCAGTTCCTTTCAATGATACCACTTCATCAGCAGTTTGTATATGGGTATGGGTACCGAAAACTGCACTAACTCTTCCATCAAGGTAGAAAAACATAGCCTTCTTTTCGCTGGTAGCTTCTGCATGAAAATCAACAATTTTTATCTTAACATTTTTCATTTTATCAAGAACTTCGTCAGCTTTTCTAAATGGGCAGTCTATTGGATCCATGAATATCCTGCCCTGAAGATTTATTATACCAACATCAATTTCGTTAACCTTCACCAGAGTGTATCCATCACCAGGAGTATCTGGAGGGTAATTTGCCGGTCTTAAAACTCTTTCTTTAAAATTCTCAAAGACTTCCCTATACTCTTTGTTATCCCATATATGGTTTCCACCTGTACCCACATCAACACCACTTTTTACAATCTCATCAAATGTTTTTACTGTAATACCAAAACCACCTGCAAGATTCTCCACATTGGCAATTACAAGATCAATTCTTTCCTTATCAATTATCTCTGGAAGAAGGGTTTTTATAACCCTCCTTCCCCCTTTTCCAACAATATCCCCTATAAATATTATTCTCACTTCGCATAACCTACAGCCTTATTTTCTCTCACTACTAAAACTTTTATTTGTCCTGGATACATGACTTCATTCTCTATCTTTTTCGCAATGTCATAGGCAAGTTTAGGAAGAAGCATATCATCTATACTATCTGGTTTAACAAATACCCTAACTTCTCTTCCTGCCTGAAGTGCATAGGCTTTCTCAACGCCGGGGAAGGAAGAAGCGATCTTTTCAAGTTCTTGAATTCTCTTTATATACTGCTCAATCGTTTCATTCCTTACGCCTGGTCTTGAAGCTGAAATTGCATCAGCAGCCTGTATTATAAAATCAAGGGGTGTTTCTGGCTGAATTTCATTGTGGTGAGCCTGAACAGCATGAATAACTTTTTCTATCTCTCCAAATTTCTTTAGGATCTCTCCTCCAATTATTGCATGAGGGCCTTCCATCTCTTTGTCCAAAGCCTTACCAATATCATGTAGAAGACCTGCCCTCTTTGCAACTTTTACATCCATTCCTAATTCTGCTGCCATTGTCCCTGCAAGAAAGGCAACTTCAAGAGAATGTTTAAGAACATTCTGTCCATAACTTGTTCTAAATTTAAGTTTCCCAAGAAGCTTTTTTAATTCTCTTGGAAGATCTCCTATACCTGCTTCAAGGATTGCTTTATTTCCTTCTTCAAGGATTATCTCTTCCATCTCGTTTTTTGCTTTTTCATAAAGCTCCTCAATTCTTGATGGATGTATTCTTCCGTCAAGAATGAGCTTTTCAAGAGTAAGCTTTGCAACCTCTCTTCTTATGGGATCGTATGAAGATATAACCACTGCCTCTGGGGTATCATCAATTATAAGTTCAGTCTCAGTGAGAGATTCAAAGGTTCTTATGTTTCTCCCCTCTCTTCCAATTATTCTGCCTTTAATATCATCATTTGGAAGAGGAACAACAGTTATTGTGGATTCACCGACGAAATCTACAGCAGTTCTCTGAATTGCAGTGGCAAGTATCTCCTGGGCTTTCTCCTTTTGTCTCTCTTTGAGCTCCTCTTCATACAGTCTTATCTTCTTACTGATGTCTATCTTTAGCTCCTCTTCTAATTTTCTAAAGAGTTCCTCCTTTGCTTCATCTTCTGTAAGCTGAGCAACCCTTAAAAGTTCTCTCTTATGTCTCTCGTATTGATTTCTTAAAGCCTCTTTAACCTTTTTAAGCTCCTCTTCTTTCTGAGAGACACTTTTCTCTCTTCTCTCCACTGCCTCAAGTTTTCTTTCCAGCATCTCTTCTCTCTGAAAGAGTCTTGTCTCTATTTTCTGTATCTCCTGCCTTCTTCTCTTGAGCTCCCTTTCAGCATCACTTCTAATCCTCACAGCATCCTCTCTTGCCTTGGAAAGCATCTCTTTAGCTCTAACCTCTGCCTGTCTTATAGCCTCTTCCTTTATCTTCTTTGCCTCTTTTTCAGCAGATTGGATTTTACTCTCGGCTATGTACCTTCTTATATAGAACCCTACTATTCCTCCAAGAAAAAATGTGGCAATTATCAGTAATTCATATAAAAATAATGATATTCTCATCTTCTTTCCTCCTTTTTCCTTTTAGCTTCAACTATTGTGGGATAGGTAAATCCTCTTGAAACCAACAAAGAATATATATTTTTTGAATCGCTTTTTCTCTCCATCAACTTTAAAGCATTTTCAATATCTTTCTCTCTATCAAAATAATTCTTTATTCCTTTCTTAATAAAATCCATTGGGAGAAATTTATTTCTCAATTTATAAACTATCTTCTTTTCCCCCCACTCTTTGTTCTGCATATATTCTATTTCTCTCCTTATAAGAGACTCATCGTCTATTATTTTCTCTTTTACAAGATATTCAATTACTTCATCTATATCTTTATCCTCAAATCCTTTTCTCTTTAATTTCATTTTTAACTCAAAAGAAAAATAATCCTTTCTTCCCAGTAGCCTCAGGGAATAGGAGAGAACTTCCTCATTCACCAGTTTACTCTTTTTTCTCTTCTGCTTCCTTTGGCTTTGGGAAAGCCGTGCTTCTTATCGCTTCCTCTATCTCTTTTAATAGTTCTCTATCTCCTTCAAGGAATTCAACCACTTTTTTCTTTCCTTGTCCAATCTTTTTTCCCTTGTAGGAGTACCAAGAACCAGACTTATCTATAATTTTTAAATCTACTGCAGCATCAAATATACAGCCAACTTTTGAGACACCCTTGCCATATATTATGTCAAAAAAGGCAGTTTTATATGGTGGTGCAACTTTATTCTTCACAATTTTCGCTTTAACTGTATTTCCTACAACCTGGTCACCTTCTTTTATAGAATCCGCTCTTCTTATTTCAATTCTCACAGTGGAGAAGAATTTCAAAGCTCTGCCTCCAGGAGTAACTTCGGGATTTCCAAAGACAACCCCTACTTTCTCTCTAACCTGATTTATAAATAGAGCTACTGTTTTTGACTTGGATATGGCAGTATTCAACCTTCTTAAAACCTGAGACATGAGTCTTGCCTGAAGAGCCATAAATTGATCTCCAATCCTACCTTCAAGCTCAGCCTTTGGAACGAGAGCAGCTACTGAATCTATTACAAATAGATCCACCGCACCACTTCTTGCAAGGGTTTCTGCAATTTCAAGAGCCTGCTCGGCAGAATCTGGTTGAGATATGTATAATTTTGAGAGATCAACACCAATGGCTTCGGCGTAGGCAGGATCGAGGGCATGCTCTGCATCTATATAAACTGTGTTTCCTCCTCTTCTCTGTGCTTCTGCAACTGCCTCCAGAGCAACAGTAGATTTACCGCTTCCCTCCTGACCAAAGATCTCTATTATCTTTCCTTTAGGATAACCTCCAACTCCAAGGGCAACATCCAGAGTTAATATCCCTGTAGGGATAACCTCTGTATCAAGTAAGGCTCTCTTATCTCCTAATTTCATAAGAGAGCCTTTTCCAAATCTCTTTTCTATTTCATTTATTGCTATATTCAATACTCTATCTTTTTCATTACCCACGATTCATTTCACCTCCTGAGCAATTTTTATAAATTTTATCAAAATAGATGCTAAATTTCAAATTTTAAAATTGCAACTCTGGGTGTCAGGCACCTGACGTTGCAATTTTATGTAGTCGGTGATACAAAAGAAATGGTATACTTAAGGTGTGGAAAATAGATTCTTTAAAGAAGAGGCTATGGAGATTGCAAAAAAATATAGATTTTGTAGATGAGAGGATGAAATGAAAATTGATGAAATTTTAGAGAGAAAAAAGAAAAGATATGAGAAACTGAATAGGAACTTAAATAGCATTGATTTATTTGTTGTTATTTTTAAATGTGAAAAATCTTAAATATTTCCTCCTCTGATAGAGGAATATCAAGAGTTTTTAACCTTGATTTTTCGCCAGATACAATTTTTATATCTTTGACCTCAAATTTTCTCTTTAAAAATTTTAATAACTCTCTATTTGCCTTTCCTTTTACTGGTGGTGCAGAAATTTTAACATACAAAATACCCCCTTTAAAATCCTTTATCTCATTCTTTTTCGCATTTGGAATAACTTTAACCTTTAATTTCACTTTCGGGTTTTTATCCTTTTTTATCTTATTTGTAAGATTTATGAAAATTTAAAGATAGGTTCAGTGAAGTGATAAGGAGGGGATTAACCCCTCCTTTATACTATTTCACAGCATGGCATGCAACGAAATGCCCTGGTTTTACCTCTCTAAGTTCAGGTTTTACCTCTTTACATATAGGCATAGCAACAGGACAACGAGTATGGAAAACACATCCTGATGGAGGATTTATTGGGGATGGTATATCTCCCTTAAGAATTATCCTTTCCTTCTTAACCTCTGGATCTGGAACAGGAACAGCAGAAAGAAGTGCCTGAGTATATGGATGAAGTGGATTTTCAAACAGTTCCTGATTCTCAGCTATTTCCATTATCTTTCCAAGGTACATAACAACAACTCTATCACACATGTGCCTTATAACTGCTAAATCGTGAGCAATAAATAAATAGGTTAGTTTTAGTTTTTCCTGAAGATCATTTAGCAGGTTTATTACCTGAGATTGAATAGATACATCAAGAGCAGACACAGGCTCATCGCAAACAACAAATTTTGGATTAAGTACTATAGCTCTTGCAATACCGATTCTCTGTCTCTGACCTCCAGAAAACTCATGAGGATACCTGTTTAGATACTCTGGTCTTAATCCAACAAGCTCCATAACCTCAACAACTCTATCAAGCATTTCCTTTTTATTCTTTACTATACCATGAACAATAAGAGGCTCTCCTATAATTTCTGATATAGGCATTCTTGGATTTAGTGAACCATAGGGATCCTGAAAGATTATCTGCATATCTCTTCTCAGTCTTCTTAGTTCTTCTCCTCTCAGATTATTTATGAGTCTACCCTCAAAGTAAACCTCACCAGCTGTTGGTTTATACAATTGAAGTATGGTTTTCCCTGCCGTCGTCTTTCCAGAGCCCGATTCACCTACAAGACCAAGAGTTTCACCTTCGAATATGTCAAAGGATATCTCATCAACAGCCTTAACCCATGCTACTACTCCACCAAGAACTCCTCCACGTATTGGAAAATATTTTTTTAAATTAGTAACTCTAAGTAAAGGTTCTGCCATTTTATACCCCCTCTCCTGGTTTCAGGTAGTTCCAGCATCTAACCCAATGTCCTGGAGAGATTTCCTCTAAAGGCGGCTCCTCTTCTCTACACTTCTTTGTTGCATACGGACACCTTGGATGGAACTTACATCCTTTTGGCATATGGTATGGATTCGGAACTACTCCCTCAATAATTGAAAGCCTTTCCCCCTCTTTTCTTGGTTTTGTAACGAGAGGTATTGAGTGGAGAAGCCCATAAGTGTATGGATGTTGTGGGTTTTTAAATATAGTTTTTACATCAGAATATTCAACAATTCTTCCAGTATACATAACTGCGACACTATCAGCCATTTCAGCAATTACCGCAAGGTTGTGGGTTATCATAAGGATTGCCATTCCTATCTTTTTCTTCAAGTCCTTCATAAGTTCAAGAATCTGAGCCTGAATTGTAACGTCAAGAGCAGTTGTTGCCTCATCTGATATAAGCAAATCAGGATTACATGAAAGAGCCATAGCGATCATAACTCTCTGCCTCATTCCTCCTGACATCTGATGAGGGTAATTATAGAATCTCTCTTCAGGATCAGGAATTCCCACAAGATCCAGCATTTCAATAGCTTTTTTCTTTGCTTCTTCCTCAGTAACATCCTGATGCACAAGAATTGCCTCCATTATCTGAAAACCTACAGTAAACACCGGGTTAAGAGAAGTCATTGGCTCCTGAAAGATCATGGATATCTGACTTCCTCTAACTCTTCTCATCTCTTCTTCTGTCTTCTTAAGTAGATCTTCTCCTTTAAACCATACCTCACCTTTAACAATCTTTCCAGGAGGCCATGGCACAAGTCTCATTATAGAGAGAGAAGTGACTGACTTTCCACAACCAGATTCACCTACAAGACCAAGAGTTTCGCCGACTCTAATCTTTAAGTCAACTCCCTCTACTGCCTTTACAATTCCATCATCCGTATAGAAGTAAGTTGTCAAATCTTTTGTTTCTAAAAGTATATCTTTTTCCATGATTTACTCCTTATATCTTAAGTCTTGGATCAAGGGCATCCCTCAATCCATCACCAAGGAAGTTAAAAGAGAGAGTAGTAATAAATATTGCAAGTCCGGGCCACCATACAAGCCAAGGAGCAGAAAGCATAAATGTCTGTGCACCGTTAAGCATATTTCCCCATGAAGGAGTTGGCTGTCTAATCCCTAAACCTAAAAAGCTTAGTGTGGCTTCGTAAATTATATTTCCACTTATTGCAAGTGTAGAAGCAACTATAACAGGAGCCATAACATTTGGTAAAAGATGTCTAACCATTATCCTTAAAGGGCTCACACCTATAGCTCTTGCTGCTTCTGTAAATTCCTGCTCTCTTAAGGAAAGCACCTCTCCTCTTACAAGACGAGCTACTCCCATCCATCCAAATACTGTAATAATGAGAACTATTGTAAAAACTGATCCCTTAATTATAGCATTAAGGACAACCATTAAAGGAAGAACAGGGATAGATAGCATCATGTCAGTAAATCTCATAATCAATGTATCTGTTAAACCTCCAAGATATCCAGAAAGTAAACCGAGAATCAAGCCAATAATAGCTGAAAGTAAGCTTGCGGTTAATCCAACTGCTAAAGAAATTCTACCACCATAGAGCAATCTCGCCCAAGCATCTCTTGCCATTTGGTCAAGTCCAAGAGGATGGCCTGGGCCAGGAGGCGCTAACTCAGCTCTCATAGACCAAGGAACGGATTCTATGTAAGTAAACGGATCGTTCCCTAATGATAGATATGGTGCAAACACGGCAGAAAGTATTATGATTATTAGGACCACCAAACTAATCATTGCGATTTTATGTTTCTTTAATCTTCTAAAAACATAATACCAATACCCGTGAGTTTCGATCTTTTCTTCTTTTATAGCAGATTCGCTAACTCCCATGTATACCTCCTTAAGTATATCTAATTCTTGGATCTATCACAGCATAAAGAATATCCGCTATAAGATTACCTACCACAACTAAAATTGCGAAGATCATGATGAGGGCCATAGCAACAAATATATCCTGCTGCATTATTGCTTTATAGGTAAGCCTTCCTATTCCATCAATGGAAAACACTGTCTCAGTTATCATAGCACCACCAATAATAGCTGGAAATGAAAGACCTATAAGTGTTATTATTGGAATTACTGCATTTCTAAAAGCGTGTTTATATATTACAGTTCTCTCAGGAAGTCCTTTTGCTCTTGCCGTTCTGACATAATCCTGTCTTATAACCTCAAGCATTGAAGATCTCATATATCTGAGCCATGAGCCAACCTGGAAAAGAGTAAGCACAATTATAGGAAGAGTTAAATGTTTAACATAATCTAATAATTTCAACCAAAAGGGAGCCTCTGAAAAAGAGATTGGCATACCTTGATAGATTAAAAACGCTTCATGAACCCCAGCGGCTGGAAAAATGGGAAACTTTACTGCAAAAAGGTACATTAACATTAAACCAAACCAGAACGTGGGCATCGACATACCGAAAAAAGCAAAAAATGTCAAAAAGTTGTCAGCCCATGTATATTGATGTAGTGCTGAGTAAACTCCAAGAGGAATTGAAAGTAAAATTGCAAGAATTAGGGAACCGGATGAAAATGCTATTGTAACTGGAATTCTCTCTTTTATAAGTTCAAGCGCTGTTCTTCCAGGAGCAAGCGTTGTAAGTCCCCATCCAGTTTGAGGGAAGAAAAATTCTTTCAACCAATAGAAGAATCTAATTATGAGTGGCTGATCCCAATGCCAAATGTGTCTAAGCCTTGCTATATCTTCGGGTCTAACATGAGGATTTATTATAAGTTGAGCAAAAGGGTCCCCTAGTTGAGAAATTAAAAAGAAACTTATAAATGCTATTCCTACAAGTACAGGGATAAATTGGAGAAGCCTTCTAATTAAATAATTTCTCATCTCATTCCTCCAAATTGTTAATTACATTTGTAAAATAAAGGGGGAGAATTTTCTCCCCCTTTATAGGAAAATAAAACTAACCTAAACTATCCCTCCCAATACCAGTAATCAATATTCCATGTGCTTGGAGTTAGTGCACTTATTGGGAAATCTAATCCAACAAGTCCTTTCTTCATCACACAAACAGCTACATGCATATTGAGGTACAATTCTGGTAAATCATCATAAATGATCTCCTGGATCTTCTTTGAAATTTCAATTCTCTTTGCTGGATCGAGCGTTGCTTCTCCCTCATCTAATAATTTATCTACAGTTGGGTTCCTATATCTTGTGTAGTTCTGACCTGCCCATCCATTTTCCTCTGTTGGGATCTCACTAGTGTGATAAAGTGTACGAGGAATAATATCTGCTGGATCTGCACCCCATGCAAACAAAGAAGCCTGGTAGGTTCCGTGAATCCAATCATCAATCATTGGTCCCCAATTCTTTGGAACATAATTTACAGTGATTCCAAGATTATCTTTCCAATATTTTGCCATGAATTCTATCTCTTGTTCTCTAACCGCATATCCAGCTGGACCCTCAATGTCAATCACAACTTTCTTACCATCAGGGTTAATTAGATTTCCTTGTGTATCCCATGTGTAACCTGCATCTTTAAGTATCTGTCTTGCCTTCTCTGGATCATATGGATATGTACCAACAAGTTTATTATTAAATGCAGCAAACTTTGGAGGCATAAATCCATAAGCTAAAGGACGTACACCAAAGAAGATCTTATCACTCATCTTCTCTCTATCAAGAGCATACATAAGTGCCTTTCTTAAGGTCTTGTCCTTGAGAATTGGATCTTCAAGGTTGAGTGTCACATGCTCCCAATAAACTGAATCAATGTAATGGAAATCATGTGTTTCTTTAAGTCCTCTCTTCTCTGCTGCATAGGCCTGAGGAACATCTAACCCAATTCCTGGAACCGTATACTGCACTTTTCCTGAAAGTAACTGCATAAGCATTGTATTTGTATCAGGTGTGAAGTAGAAGATTATCTTATCAAGTAGTGGTTCAGGTCCCCAGTAATTTGGATTCTTCTTTAGAATTACATAGTTTCCAGGAGACCACTCGTCCAATACATAAGGTCCTGCATGAATTGGCTTCTGGTTATAATCGCAGCTATTAATAAGAGCTGGATCCTTGTCAAAAATTGGTTTAAGAATATGAGCTGGATATGGACCTGCACCGACTACACCATATTGAGCCCAGATTGTCTTCTCTTTCCAGTAAACAATTACTGTGTAAGGATCTGGTGTTTCAATTTTTGAGATTTTGCTTTGAACAAATCTTGAAACAACCTGAATCTTATCACTCATATAGAAATTATAAGTGAACACATAATCTTCTGCAGTAACGGGCTTACCATCTGACCATTTTGCATCCTTTCTCAAATGCCAAACTGTCTTCATCGTTCCATCTGGATTCACAACCCAATCTCCATCACTAATCTGTGGAATCTTCTCCGCCATTACTGGATACAGAACTCCAGATGGAAGAGTAGTAGCATCAGCTGAATAGATGGGTCCAAATACTTCATTCATAACTGCACTTGAATCAAGTGCAACAAAAGCAGTCTTTGGCTCTTCACACGTTGCTATAGCTACACTTCCGCCAGCTTTTGGTGGAAAAACTACCATGTATACTCCATAAGCACACTCTGCTCTATTAGCTGGATCTCTTGGTCTTAAATTTCTATCCTCATCCCACTTTAGAACTTGAACCTTTGGTCTTACCGCAATTGTCATTGCACCATATGCCCAGCTATCAATTTCGTCCTCATCGTTTGAGAAAGTAAAAGGCTCTTTAATTGTCCTTGCTTCGTCAGCATAACCTAAAACATTGGTTAAAATTGCAGCAAGCTCTTCTCTCTTTATTGGATTTTTCGGTCTAAATGTTCCATCTGGGTAACCTTTTACATATCCTGCCTTTACCGCAGTCTCTACAAACCTGTAAGACCATCTCGTTGTTCCCACATCTTTAAATGTTGGTGTCGCAGGAGATACAAGTGTTAGTTCCTTTGCAAGAACTATCATTGTAGCAAATTCTTCACGGGTAACTGATCTTTCTGGTTTGAAAGTTCCATCTGGATAACCTTTAAGAACACCCATATCGACCAATTTGTAAATTTGTTTTGCGGCCCAATAAGTATCTGGGACATCCGGGAACTTACCCTGAGCATAAGCTCTTCCCCAGAGTCCTAAACCAAACACCATAAGCAGTGCCAAAGTCACTGCCAAGACTTTTCTAAACATACTTTACCCTCCTTTTTGTAAGGATTTTTAATTTTTTTGAAAGGTGTTTTTTTAACTGCTATCACCTCCCTTTTTTCTTTTATATTTTAAACCCAAAGTATGGTTTTGTCAAATAGATAAAGAGAGGAAATTTATACGATGATATCATATAAAATAAGTGTTATAATTTATCCATGAAAATTATATGGGCTCCTTGGAGAATTAAATA
>Ga0190359_1001455_pt1 | contig 14833 bp, 10 predicted proteins | sample 48721823_MG_FD_161269 | JGI IMG/M metagenome (GOLD analysis project Ga0190359, IMG submission 161269) | Hydrothermal vent microbial mat bacterial communities from Southern Trench, Guaymas Basin, Mexico - 4872-18-2-3_MG | ecosystem: Environmental > Aquatic > Marine > Hydrothermal vents >... | reverse complement strand
TGTTGAAAGTTTAAATGATCACTGACACCAGATGCCCATATCTTGTATGAAATGAGTTCGATTTCGAAACAAAACCATTCTTTTGCATCCAGCAATGCTGTAACTCCCAGAGACAAAGCGTTTGGTGAATTTCAAGAAATATCCTCATTTTATCTCTGTAATGAATAACCTGAGAAACACATAAGCTCAAGATTTTTAATAAAACGGCCAAAGCTAACACATGGCTCAGCCTCACGGAAAAATGAAACTCATAACTTAGTCTTAGAACACCAGAGCGTTCGGACGTTAGGCCATGTTTTTTATTGCTGATTTGGGGGGTAGAACAAAAATATTGTCTTTTAATGCATTTTTCCCTACTATCCAAGTTATAGAAATGTGTAAAAAGGAGCTTTTTACGCCACATGATACACCTCTGGAAATTGCAAGAAAATGCATAATACAAAGATTAATCCCTGATGGCTACTTGGAATCCAGTACAGGGACCTCAAAAAATATCTTTTATGATACAGGTTTTCCCGTTCCTCTCTCAACGGTTAGAGAAATATCAAAAACTTTGTCTTCAAAAAAATATTGGGGTGAATAACCATGCTTTACATGAAAAATAGGCCTCTAACTGTTTGCATTTTAGGAATCATTCTGATGATTCATGTTTGTGCTCTGACAGCCTCAGATGGGGTACAACTAGATGTGATTACTAACCTATATCGTCTTCTACAAGAAGAAGACACTGATGGCGATAAAAAGATTACAATTAACGACCACTACATCGCTGGCGAAAAGGGCAACAAAAAATTTTGGTTGATAGACATTAATGGCAAAAAATATGAAGTCTGTGGAACATACTTTCTTTCAAACCTACTTCAAGAACTGAAATTAATGGAGGAAAAGGGCTACAGAATTGCCAACCTGAAGCGAGACCGTATTTACGAAAGTCCTGTTCACCGCATCTCAAGGCTGATAAGGGACTCTTACTGGAGAGGACTAACAAGAAAAATCAGCGAAGAAAGTCTATCTTCAATAATAAAAGACCCCAAAGTTAGCACAAAAGATAATTTCCGGTATATCTACGTACCTTATGATGATTCCTTAGCATTCAATTATTATCAAGATATATCAAAAATACATCCAGAATTAAGGCTGAAGGTTTTATTTCTGCCAAAGCTGATTACTCCAGAATGGGTCCATAACCTCGATGGGTGTCACGGTTTACTATCCCTTGCATTAAAGTGTAATAAAGATGGAAAACTGGAAGCCGTACCATACGTAGTTCCCGGTGGCAGATTCAACGAAATGTATGGGTGGGATAGTTATTTTATATTGCTCGGACTCATATCCGATGAGAAAATTGAACTGGCAAAAGCAATGGTAGATAACTTTGTATATGAGATAAATCACTATGGGAAGATCCTCAACGCCAACAGGACATACTATCTCACACGCTCACAGCCACCTTTTTTAACTTCTATGGCCCGTGCCGTTTATGAAAAGTTACCCCATAACCCCGAGAACAAAAAATGGCTGAGAAAAGTTCTCTCAGCAGCTATTAAGGAATATTATAATGTCTGGATGGGTGAAAAAAGATTAACCAGAACAGGCTTAAGCCGGTATTATGGCGAAGGTTTCGGTCCCCCACCTGAAGTTGAGCCAGGTCACTTCAATGTAGTATATGCCCGCTATGCCAGAAGGTATGGCATGAATATCAAAGATTTCGAAGAAGCATACAGGAATGGTAAAATTAAAGATCCGGAGCTGTTTAGCTTCTTCAAACACGATAGAGCTATGAGAGAATCAGGCCATGATAAAACGTACAGATGGGATGACCGCTGCGCAGATTTTGTAACTGTGGATTTAAACTCGCTCCTATACAGAACAGAAATGGACATTGCCCAGACTATAAAAGAGGTTTTCAAAGATTCGTTGGTACTGGAAAGCGGGAAAGTAGAGAAAAGCTCAACCTGGTTTGAAAGGGCTAAGAAAAGGAGAAAATTAATCAACAAATACCTTTGGGATAGTGAATACGGATTATTCTTTGACTACGATATTGTAAACAATCAAAGGAAGGTTTATATATCGGCCACTGTTTTTTACCCCCTCTGGGCGGGATTGGCTACTAAAGAACAGGCTGAATTGATAGTTGAAAATGCCACACCCTTCCTGGAAATGCCCGGTGGGCTTGCTGCTTCCAGTAAGGAGTCAAGAGGAGAAATCTCCATAACCCGCCCGCAGAGGCAATGGGACTACCCCTATGGATGGGCTCCTCATCAGATAATAGCCTGGATAGGTTTGATAAATTACGGCTACGGCGAAATCGCCTGCAGGCTAGCATACCGATGGCTTTACACCATCACAAGGAATGCCGTCGATTTTAATGGAACTATTACTGAAAAATACAACGTCGTTAAAAGAACCCACCAGGTTTTTGTTGAATATGGAAACGTAGGAACAAAGTTTTCCTATATCACAAAGGAAGGTTTTGGCTGGACAAATGCAAGCTATCAGATAGGAATTAAACTACTACCAGAGGATTTATATAAAAAATTGGAAAACCTAATCCCCCCGGAGTGGATCTGGGGCTATTAAAAACGGCAGAGCCGCCGAACTCGCTAACAAAAAGACAGCTCTAAACTTATCATCCGATTTCTATAACCTATTTTCCACTCCGGGACTCATCTTATTCTTCTTGAGCAACAGTTTTTATTTCTCTTTACCCTCAGGTCTTCTTAAGTTTTGCTGTATTTGTGAAATACGGATACAATGAAAGTACTTGATAAACTCGTTTTAAAAAACTTCTTTTACCTATTCCTGCTGGTCATTGCAACCTTCATTTCCATTTTTTTAATCGTAGATGTCATCGAAAAAATTGACATTTTCATAAAAAATCAACTCACTATAGATCAGGTCGTAATGTATTATCTCTACCAGCTACCCTTCTTTGTCAACATTGCTCTACCCATGTCCTTGTTGATTGCAACGGTATTTACTCTGGGCTTCCTGAAAAAGAATAACGAGCTAGCGGCTATAAAGTCCTCGGGCATCAGTATGTACAGGGTATCAGCTCCACTCCTTATCGCGGGGGTTTTGTTTACTCTGTTTTCCTTTGTCATCGAGGATTACCTTGTCATACCGGCAAACAGGAAGAGAATAGAAATCGAAAGGGATCAGCTAAAGAGGCGCAAATACAGGAAAAAGACCACCCTTGAAAACCTTTCCTTTCAGGATTCCCAGAATTGCAACGTTTTTATTCGCTGGTATTCGGTAAAGATGAATTATGGAAAAGATATATCTATACAATACTTCAATGACAATGTTCTGATAAAAAGGGTCGACGCAAAAACGGTAAAATGGGATGAAAAAGAAGGCACGTGGAGGATAAAAAACTACATCTTAAGAGAGCTGGATCCTGAAGATGGACAGTTTTTTGCCAGAAGTGGCATCGACAGTACAGTAAATCTCAGGCTGAAACCTGAAGATATGACTTTCCTCACGCTCAATCCAGAGGGTATGAGAATAAAAGAGTTAAGAATATTCATCAAACGCATTGTCTCTACTGGTAATGACCCTGCAAGATGGCTCGTTAATCTACACTACAAGTTTGCTTTTCCTTTTACCTGCTTTATTGTAATCCTTATAGGAATACCTATTTCGGTACTCAGACCCGGTAAAGATATTGCCTTTGGTGCCGGTTTTAGTCTCCTTCTAATTTTTATTTATTACGGTCTAATAAAATTCGGCCAGTCCCTTGGCTACCACCAGATACTTCCCCCAGCTCTCTCTGTGTGGATAGCAAACTGCCTCTATTTCGTTACGGGCGGATATCTATTTTACAGAATACGTCAGTGAAAATTTTTTATAGCTTCGAAGTATACACTAGAAATGAAAACTTCACCCCCTGCATCTTTCTCAGAATAAACCCGTTGCAGAATCCTACTGCCCAGTCGATATTAACCAGACCCAAGTGGTAACCACCCCCCAAAGCAAATTCCCTTATCTCTTTTCCACCAACTGACACACCCATACGAACTGGGGCTTTTACCGATCTCAGAACCTCGACACCGATAGCAAACTTCCAGCGACCGAAGCTATACAGCCGATCTTGAAAACCTGCCACAAAATCCGAAGTCAGAACCACATCTTCAATTACTTTTGAGACGCTGAATCTAAAAAGAGCAGGGTACTTCATTATAAAAACTGAGGTATCTCTGAACGTTCGCCCCTCTCCAACGATTATTTCGCTATAAGGAATACCCTGAAAAAATTTATCAAATCGAGCCTCATTTACTCTAAAACGGTATTCATAGAAATCCCCCTCAAAAGGGAGAATTTCCTCGGGCTTGACAAGTCTTGCAAGCAGAGTTCTTTTGTTCCAGTAAATCCGGCCAAATACATTGCTTAAGGATATCCCCAGTCTGTATCCATTTATAAGCCGGGAGGTCAAGCCAATATCAAAAGAATACCCCATACCCCCCACTGTCTGCTGGAAATAATATCTTCCTTCCCCTTCTATGTAGTTTTTCTCCGGAGTAAAATGGGTTGTGATATAACCGAAACTCGAATCAGGATTAAACCCCATATAGAGTAATCCCTGAAGATATTTAAAAGAAAAGCCTATATTAAAGTCTTTAAACGGTACTCCAAAAGAAAAAGCCCACTGTCCAATTCCCACAATTTCCTCATTCATTCTAAGGTCAAGAGTTTTGTTTACCTCATTCCCTTCAACAAGAAACCTGACAAGATCTTTTGCTATGCCTATATCAGAAATGAGCAAAATATCGTAAGTAATGGCGTGATTTCCCTTTGAGTAGTTCACCATTGGTACAGGTACATGTAAGTCCATGAAAATTCGCCAGCCGACATCCGGAATTTCAGAAAGGAAAGCCTTCTTAAGCCGCTGGTCATTAGCTTCAAAATCCTTACCGTTGTACTTTTTATATCTCTTAATCGAAAGAAAATTGTTGATTACGCTAAAGCCCGCACCAGCAATCAGTCTTACCTCGCTTACCCCATCTTTTATAGCCAGATTTGCTGGATTGTAATCAACACAGAAAAGGCCTCTGGAAACTGTACCGTAAGCACCACATAAAGCCATTGCTCTTGGATCTGTTCTCGTCTGGGAAAGAAGTACTCCATTTAGAAGAGAAGAAACTATAAGGAAAGCAAGAATATCTGAACTCCTCATTTAGCCTTCTATTGTTCTTGCTGTTCTTGAATTACGTTCCTGGTATCTATAGTAATGGATAACAGAGAAAGAATTCCTATTTTATTGTCTTCTGAAATTCTGACATAGGATGTAGTGCTGTCGAGGTGTATTCTCGGTCTTATGTAATGGGTAATATCTTTTACTAATAACCTGACCTTTGTTGTATCAAATGGAGCTTCCTGACTTTCAACTCCGGGTTGAAGAATAGAACCATCCACTTCATCTATCAGTGCAGGAGGCAACCGGAGAGATATTAGAGTATCTATATCAATATAGCACAAGCCTGTATCCGTTTCGGCAAAAAGCGAATCGCCTATCCAGATGAAACCCGAATCCAGATGCTCAGGTAAACTATCAAGAGGAAAGTAATCATAGTTAGAAAAAAGAAGTTGAAGAGTCCCGGAAAGCGGACAACCGTTACTGACATTATAGAAAAGACTCGCACTAACCAATCCCGAGTTGATCTTATCACGGGTCGTTTCATCAACTGGCTCCAGCACCGTGGATTTGACAGGAATGAACGTTACAGGACGTATTTTCACCACGAAAGGAACCTCAACATTGTACTTTCCCCAGAACGATTTCCCAACCTGCAGCCGGGACGTATCATTGGAAGGAATATATGCTGTGCCAGTAACTCTGATGGAATCCGGGAGAATATTAAATATTGGTGCAAGATTCACCTTTATCTCTGATTCGGAAATGGGTTTGTGATCCGTTGCCTTTTTTATGGTATCTGCAGTCATTACCTCCGCAGCAACTTTCCCTTCTTTGTATCCAGAAAGCTGCATGTCCAAATAGGTCTGAGTTTGTATTTCATTGTAAATGGTTACAACAAGGTATGCGTATTTAAACTCTATGAAGTCAAATCCCTCAGGGATATTTTTTATTACCATCGGGGGTATATCAAAGTAAAGATTGAAGAAACCAACTATTTCAGAAAGCAAAATGTCCGAAATAAAAAAGTTTACATCTATGCTTCCTGCTCCCGAACCAACTTTTATGGTAACCAAAGAATCATCTGTATTAGGCAACAGTTCAAAGAATGCTCCCACCAGAATTGAATCAACCACGGACATTCCATCAGGATTGCGTAACGTATCACCATCAATTCGAATGGAACTTAAGCTACTCAAATTTGCATGGACTGTATCTGAAAAAGTAACGTATCCATTTTCATCAAAGAAATTCAGAAAACTCAACCTGCACAAAAAGTTGATGTCAGTACTATTGTCAAACCGAAGGGATATAAAGTTTGTATCGGAGGGATTCGTTGCCGTCTGCGCAATGACAGCTCTTATGATCGTATTCTTGGATCTTGGTAGGGCGTTTTCAAAGGCTATAGAGAAAGGTTTAGGAATACCGGTGACGCTTTCAACATCGTTAACACTTAATTCCACCATCAGAGAGGCGGAAGGATCGGTCCCCGCAGGAATGGTATAAGACTCCCCATCTGTACCAGCTACGGTAGCAGCAATAGCAAAATAAACCGAGTCGGAAATCCTGACTCCAGCTAAGTTATTTCCACCTCCTTTTGTGACAGTGTTGCCCGCTTCTATTCGCTCGAAAAATGCATGATAAACTGTATCACCTGTATTGTCAATAATATCTATGAGAACAGAGTCTATGGCAACTCCAAGCTGATTTGTAATAGTCGTGGTTAAATTCCCTGAACCTATGGTGATATAGTCCACTCTTTTGAAATATGGGATGCCATACTTATCAAAAACCTTAAAACCTTTGTGAACATCAAATAAAGTCATCCTGGGTAGAGAGTCAAGTACTATATCAGTAGGAGCTGGCAAAGGAAGATCAAGTGCCTCCGAAAGCTTAAATTCCTCTGTATAAGACATGTTCAGATTGAAAGCCGATTCATCAAGCTCCTCAAAAGACTGAGAAAAAGAGAACGACATCCTAGAAGGTACAATGAAGATTTCTTTTGTCAGGGTAGTGGTATCAATATCACCTTCAAATTTGAAGTAGATGTAATCATTGGTTGTATCGGAAAGAATGTTCCCCAAAGTATCGACAAGCTCTGAAAATCCATAATCCACATTCACAAGGGGGATATTAAGAGTTTCGTAGAATTTGGGGGTTTCAGGAGAAGGAAGAGGTTCATAAGTACAGAACGAAAAAAGCATAAGAAAAAGAACAGAAATTACAATATACAGCTTCCTCATCGCTTATTCGCTTAATCTAATACCCAAGTTAAAGCTCAAGTCAATTCCCTTCAGTTTGTGAATAAGGATTCCTCTGTGAAAATTCACACCCCAGTCAAAAGCTACAATTCCTTTTCTTACTCCTGAACCCAGGCCCAAGCAAATTCCCCGAATTCCCCCGATGGAAAAACCTGTTCTAAGAGGGAACCCCCACCCTCTATCATACTCAAGCCCCATTGCGAACTGCCATCCCTTTCTGAAAATGAATCCTGTGTCAAATGTAGCAATAAAGTCTGTCGACAGCCCCAGATATCCCCATTTCCTGAACACTCCCATCCGTAAAGCCAGTGGTATTCTTTCTTGCGGTTTGCTCTGGTCTACAAAAAGGGTTCCTTTCCCCGCAATGAAATCTTCTAGAGTGCTGTCAGACTCAAGCAATTTTTCAATACTCACATCCTTTAGTATGAAGGTATATTCATAACCCGTGTTATCAAACTCAAGAGTCGATATCCTATTAGTTTTATTAAAATTTCTTTCTATAATCCGGGCAGCCTTTCCCCCAAATAGCCTGGAGAGTACCTGTTCTGAGTTATACCGAATTACCCCACCTACATTTATAAGGGAAACCCCAATATCCCAACCATAAAGATCATGGCAAAGCAACCCCAGATCCACCGCAAAACCTTCCCCGCCAGTGTACTGCATAAGACGGAACTTTCCTTCCCCCCTCAGAGCGAAATTCAGTGTATCGACCATAATATATCCTGTAGATTCCCAGGGATCCACCCTGAATCCAGACAAAGCCTGGATGTAAGAAATAGTCACACCAATGCAAAGCTTCCCAAAAGGTACACCGACAGAGAATCCATGTTTGAAAGCTATTATCTCATCTGCCTGAACATTGTATCTATATTCCTCCCCAGGTTTCATTTCTCCAAAAACAACCTCAAAAATTGACTTCGATAAATTGTATTCTCGTAGATAGAATAGGTCAGAACTGAAAGCCTTGTTTCCAAAGGAAACCCGCAACACAGGTACCCCAAGGTTTGAATAAACATTCCACCCCTCGTCGGGAACCATCTCTACTATATCCCCCTGGGTATCGTCTCCATATTTTCCTACATTCCTTCCTGCAAAACGCGAGTAGGACTCCAGCGAAAAGGCATTGTTAGAGAAAAAATAGTTTACTCCCCCTAAAATCATAATATCCCAGTTACTGGAACCCGACAAAGCCAAGTTTGCAGGATTGAAACCTATACAGTCTACCCCCCTGGCACTCGCTGTAAGAGCATAACACAGGGAAACAGCCCTACTATTCTCCATCGAGAAGGGAAACACTACTGTCAAAGCCACCAACATAATAAATGCTACAGCCGTAATACCTTTCTTCATTCCACAACCTTATCAGGGTTTAGAAAAATCCTGAGATAACTATCAATCCTTATACTCTGAGAAGCATTCAGTCTAACACCGGCAGAATCCGTCGGGAAAAACACAAAACATGGCAGTATGTAATGCGGGCAATCTATAAGCAGTCTCCTTGTCAACGTGCTATCTATAAAATACTCGGAGTACGATACTGTAGAATCAAGATAAACAACAGCTATAGTATCAACAAAAGCAGAATCATTTAGAAAAGAAGAATCTGCTACAAACAGAGAATCCCACCTACTTATATCGACATTCGAGTGAAGCATTACAATCTGTCCCATCAGAGGGGTTTCATTGCTCAGTGAGAGCTCCAGTTTCGCACCTTTCTGTTTCTCCAGGGCTTCCTTTCTGGCAGTGGAATCCCTGACTTCGAAGGTAGTTACCTTTCCACCAACGACTGAAAGAGTATCCGAAATGGTAAAACAAAAAGGAACATCAATCACAAGTTTCAATCCAATCGGTAATCTGGACAGCAATACTCCCCTGTAAAAAACGTTTTCTTTACTATACGTGTCCACAACAATCCCAAGACTGTCAGGCAACAGCCCCACAATACTATCCACATCAATATCAAGGGTATCGCCTATCTCGTAATACCTCTCGTTTACTTTTAACCACCCTTCCTCTACACTGAAACCGCTCACTTCAAACCCGGATACTCCCCCGGTATTTCCTGATACTACCATATAAGCGCTTACATCATTGAACCTAACCACTCCCATTGGATCAGGACTTTTATCAAGAAAAGGGACTAAAAATGTGTCTCGAACAGCTACAGTCCCAACAAATCTCTCGAAATCGAGAGGCTCTGGGATTATCTCAGCATCTATCTGTATATCGTAGGCCTCAGCTGGTATATCCATCACACTAAAAGCTAGGTTTAGCTTAATGCTCTCAAGGTATCCCTGGCTCCGAAAGATAAAAACCGAATCACCCTCAAGGCTAACCACAAAGGAGTCAACCATACTCCCTTCTTCAATCACATGACGATGAAGTATAGTATCTCCCGAAGTACCCACAACATTACAGCCAACTACATCTATCAGAATACTATCACCTACTGGAATACCGAAATTGACTCTGAACTTAATGCTATTATAACCATCCAGGCCATCTGAGAGAACCCCGCTTTTCACCCTGCATTTTCCCTGAGACACGGGCAGAAAATAACTCTTTACCAGCCTGGTTGTATCACCATAACGCTGTATTCTCATTTCCCCTATCTTGAACGAATCCCGAATCGGGGAAAGGTAAACGACCCAGAAAGAATCAGGAAAATCACTGATCGCTACCGAATCTTCCCATAAAAAATTCATAAAGCCAGAGCTATCAGCTACAAAGTTATTTTTCCCAAATAGCTCTTCAACAGTATAAGCTTTTTTGTAAAATGGGAAAAGTACTCTAATTTCCCAGATAGAAGGTAGAGAAGGCTCCGGCGGTAACCTGAACTCGCAAGCAACAGCCAGAAACACTACAAAACACAGAATCTTTATATCCAGGGATCTTTTCACAAAAGTATACTTTTCTATGTCCCTTCCTGATAATTGGTCTTATATTTTATTTGCTCCTCACTGAGCTCATCAATTGAAATTCCCATAGTTTGAAGTTTCAACTGAGCTATCTCCTGATCTTGTTCCTCGGGTATTTTATGAACTTTTTTCTCAAGTTTATCCCCATTCTTTGCCAGATAAACCATACTTAAAAACTGGTTTGCAAAAGACATATCCATCACTTCGGAGGGATGGCCCTCTGCCCCAACCAAGTTGATCAGCCGTCCTTCTCCGAGAAGGAATATCTTTCTGCCATCCTTCAGCGTGTATTGTACGCAGTTGGGTCTTACCTCTTTCCTGGACTGAGCAATTTCCTTAAGATCAACAAGATTTAGTTCACAGTCATAATGTCCCGTATTACATACTATAGCACCATCTTTCATTTTCTCAAAGTGTCTCTTTACTATAACATCTTTCATGCCCGTAGCAGTAACAAAGACATCTCCTATCTCAGCCGCTTCATCCATTTTCATCACAGTAAAACCATCCAGCACGGCTTTCAAAGCTGCAGTAGGTTTTACTTCAGTGATGATCACATTTGCACCCAGCCCACGGGCCCTCATCGCTACACCCTTCCCGCAGTGGCCATACCCAGCAACAACAACCCTTTTACCAGCAAAAAGAATATTGGTAGACCTTAAAATACCGTCTACAGTGGATTGACCTGTTCCATAAACATTATCAAAATCCCATTTTGTCTCCGCATCATTGACAGCAATAACAGGATAAAGCAATACACCATCATTGGCCATGGCCCGCAATCTGATTACACCGGTCGTGGTCTCCTCTGATCCCCCAAGAACCTGCTTCGCCAGGTCTGGATATTTACGATGCAGCGTAAAAATTAAATCTGCACCATCATCCAGAGTAAGCATTGGTTTCTGCTTTATGGTCTGCTCAATACACCAGTAAAACTCATCGACTGACAATCCTCTCCATGCCCAGATTGGAATCCCTTCAGAATACAGAGCCGCAGCAACATCATCTTGGGTGCTGAGAGGATTGCACCCGCTCCATGCTACCTCTGCCCCTGCTGCGACAAGAGTTCTGACAAGAACAGCAGTCTCCTTTGTTACATGCAAGCAGCCACTTATTCTCATTCCCTTAAGGGGTTTCTCCTTCTCATACTTTCTTCGCAAAGCCATTAGAACAGGCATGTGAGCTTCAGCCCACTCGATCTTCAACCTGCCCTGCTCTGCAAGTCCTACATCTTTTACCTTTCCTTCCATTACTTCACTCCAAAATATTCTCTTAGCTTACCAACCATATCCCGCTTTTCCCATGTGAAATCATCATCATCTTCCCGACCAAAGTGACCGTAAGCAGCGGTTTTAAGGTATATAGGCCTCAAAAGGTCCAGATGCTTTATTATCTCTGCTGGCTTCAAGGGGAAAATCTCCCTTACTGCCTCTGCCAACTTGACCTCATCCACCTCTCCTGTACCAAATGTGTCAACGTAAACAGATATCGGATTTGCAATACCTATAGAATATGCGAGCTGGACCTCACAACGCTTTGCCAGTTTAGCAGCAACTATATTTTTTGCAATATATCTTGCCATATAGGAAGCAGATCTATCAACCTTCGAGGGATCTTTTCCAGAAAAAGCACCTCCTCCATGTCTCCCCATTCCGCCGTAGGTATCGACAATAATCTTTCTCCCTGTAACCCCAGAATCAGCCTGGGGTCCCCCAATGGTGAAAATCCCTGTAGCATTAATGTAAAATTTTGTATCCCTGGTTACATAATCACCAACCACAGGATTTATAACATAGTTTTTTATATCATGGACTATCTGCTGATGAGTGATTTCAGGATTGTGATGGACAGCTATGACAACACTTGTAACACGTTTGGGAACTCCATCTTCATACTCTACCGTTACCTGCGCTTTCCCATCTGGTCTAACCCAATTCAGAATTCCTTTTTTTCTGACTTCTGCCATCCTCCGTGTTAGCTTATGAGCAAGAGATATTGGTAGCGGCATAAGTTCAGGAGTCTCATCGCACGCAAAACCAAACATCATTCCCTGATCACCAGCGCCCTGCTCATGTTCCTCAGTTTCATTAACACCAATAGCAATGTTTTCACTTTGCTCGTGGATAGAGGTAAGTACGGCACAGGTCTTTGCATCGAGACCATAATCGGGATTATTGTAACCAATGTAGTCAAGCGTATTCCTTACAATCTGAGGTATATCTACATATGTCTTTGTAGTTATTTCGCCAACTACAAGCACCATCCCTGTGGTAGTAAGAGCCTCACATGCTACCCTGGCATCGGGGTCTCTTCTTATAATTTCGTCCAGAATTGCATCCGAAATTTGATCACATATTTTGTCAGGATGTCCCTCCGTAACCGATTCTGAGGTAAATCTAAATTTCTTCATAAAACAATATCCTCCCTTTAGACATTCTCCTTTTAAACCGAAGAAAAACTATCCATGTTTTAACTTAAAATCAAGTTAATTCCTTCGAGGAATAATCGCCCATATCCAGGACGAACGCTGACCCCTTTATGTATGAATTATACCCTATAAGGCTTTTCTTGACAACAGTGTTTTTTATCAGCGAGCCACTGTCTATTATAGAATTTTCCACTATGGAGTATTCTACGGCGGTATTCCTGCCAATGCTCACATAGGGACCTATAATCGACTTTTTTATCTTCGCTTCGGGATGAATAAACACAGGAGGAATTATCACTGAGGACTCAAAATTATACTTTTCCTGTCTTCTCTGTTTTAAAAGTTTCTGGTTCGTATCCAGCAAAGTCTTTCTGGTACCGCAATCGTAACACGCTCCAATTTCTGAAATCTCCATGTCTATCCCCTTTTCCAGAAGCAGCTGTAGAGCATCTGTAAGTTGATATTCATCTCTGGTTTTTATCCCTCTTTTAATAATCTCCTTAATAGCATTTTTTAACATCCTCTGACTCTGGATTAGATATATCCCCGCGATTGCCAGGTTACTTGGAGGAACCTCCGGTTTTTCAACTAACCTCTTAACATGTCCATCCTTAACCTCAACAACCCCAAATCTTCTTGGATCATCAACAGGCATTACTCCTATCACATTTTTCCCACTTCCGAAAAGAACTCCATAATCGGTATCAATGATGGTATCTCCCAGAATTATCAGCACCGGATCATCAACATCCTTTAAAGCAAGGCCAACTGCATGCCCCAACCCTTTCCTTTCCTTCTGTTCTATAAACCTGAATTTCTTTGTTGGATAGTTCTTTTCCACATATTCCACGATCTGCTCTCCAAGGTACCCAACAACCACCGTAATCTCAGCAACCTCAAAATCTATCACTCTGTCAAGAATGTGACCGAGAATGGGTTTACCGGCAACGGGAATCAACACCTTGGGCCGGGTCAATGTCAAAGGTCTTAACCTCTTCCCAACTCCTGCAGCAGGTATTATTACGTCCATAACTTCCCTTCCCCATTATTCAAAATCCTTTTTTAAATACTGCTTTAAATCTTTATCGTTAACCTTCTTCTGAATCTTCACAAGCAGTTTCTTTTCAAAGTCCTTGGCCACATATTTGCCATACACCTTCAGTAAATGATTCATGGCTATTACTTCCGCAATCACTGTAATATTTTTCCCGGGAAAAATAGGTAGCTTTACAAGAGGAATATCAACCCCCAATATGTTTACATATTCTTCTTCTGCCCCGATCCTTTCATAATCCTCCAGCTTGCTCCAGTCCTCAAGCTCCACCTGAACCTCAACTCTTTTCTGCTTCCTTATAGCTCTTATTCCAAACATGCTGCTCACATCTACAATTCCAAGACCCCTTATCTCTATTTGGTGCTCATAAAAATCGAGCCCCATCCCGATCAACACATTATCGGCTCTTTTGATAACTTTAACCAAGTCATCAGCCACAAGCCTGTGTCCTCTTTCTACAAGATCAAGGGTAATTTCGCTCTTTCCAATTCCACTCCTACCAGTTATTAATATACCGACACCGTAAACATCCACGAGTGATCCATGCAACACTGTTGATGGTGCCAGATTCCAGTCAAGATAATCCATCAGCATCCCAATTATATCACTCGTCGTTATAGGAGTTGCAAGAATCGCTATGTCCTTCCCACTTGCCATATTAACAATTGAATCTATAGGTGGCTTAGTACTATGGGCGAAGATAATTGCCGGGATTTCATAAGATAATAGCTTCTCAAAAATTTTCTCTATTTCACTCTTTTCAAGTTTGTCAAAGTACTTTTTTTCCTTAAGTCCAAACACCTGAATTCTTGTCGCATCGAAATATTCCCAGTGTCCTGCGAGTTCAAGCCCCGGCCTGTTTAGCTGGTAAGATTTGATAACCCTGTCTCTCCCAACCTCACCGTTTAGCTGTCTCAACCTTAACTTCTTCTTATTCTCTTTAATCAATTTCCCAATTGTAAGCGGTTCCTGAATCATTTTTCATACCTTTTTTCTTTAAATTTTCTCAACTGATTCTCAATCTTATGGACAGCA
>Ga0190359_1001454_pt1 | contig 14839 bp, 17 predicted proteins | sample 48721823_MG_FD_161269 | JGI IMG/M metagenome (GOLD analysis project Ga0190359, IMG submission 161269) | Hydrothermal vent microbial mat bacterial communities from Southern Trench, Guaymas Basin, Mexico - 4872-18-2-3_MG | ecosystem: Environmental > Aquatic > Marine > Hydrothermal vents >... | reverse complement strand
TGTAAAGCCCTTTCTCATATCTCACCTCCATTTTATATTAAATGCAATAAGTGTTCCAGATATCTTTTTATTGAATTTCAAGATGTTACAAATATCAGGAATAAAGAACTGTGTAAATACTCCATGAGGGTTGAAAGGGATTACATACACTATCTTCTTCTGAAAAATCCTCCGCCTCTTCTTTTATTTTTTTCCTTCTCTTCTTCCTCTTTATGTTCTTCTTCCTTTTCACCAATCACCTTGAGCAAACCTGAGGATATTAAGCCGTAAAGGGTTTTTGCAACAAGGAATTCTTCAAGCCCAAGTTCCTTTGCAATCTCCTTAAGACTCTTTTTACCATCAACCGTGGTGAGGATCTTCCATTCATCTGCTGACAATTCAATGTTGCTCATCTCTGGTTCTTCAACAAAATTAACAATCACATTCACAGAGGGTATAACCTTCTCCATCTGCTTCCATTCATCAATCTGCCTCGCTGCCTCCAGTATAACATTCTGAATGGGCATCTGGATGGATGTCTTGTTCACCACCTCACCGGGTCTGAACTCAAAGGTTCCCTTCCTGTAAATCAATATCTTCTGGACTGCACTCATACCCTCTGAACCCTGTGCCTCTGCATGAAGTAGAAGACCACCCTTGAAGTACATCAGGGCTTCACCCTTTTCACCTTTTATATGAAGAACACCGTCCTTGTTTGAAAGGTGTATTACCTGTAAAACATCCGTTATCTCAAAATCCTCAAGATTTCCTGATAAAGGCACTATACCTCCTTAAAGAATCCCATTTCCCCAAATTTCTCTATCCTTTTGATTATCAATTCATCTCCTTTTATTTTTGAAAGTTCCCTGTAAGTATTCAATATTGTCTTCTTCAATATCTTTGCTGCACCCTCAGGGTCTCTGTGGGCACCACCTGGTGGTTCTGGTATTATACCATCAATCACACCCATTTTCAAGAGGTCCTTTGCTGTTATTTTTAAAGATTCTGCTGCCTTATCCTTGTACTTCTGGTCTCTCCATAGGATGGAAGCACATCCTTCTGGTGAAATCACTGAATACATGGCATTCTCCTGCATATAAACCCTATCCCCAACACCAATTGCAAGTGCTCCACCACTCCCTCCCTCACCGGTCACTATAACTATGATTGGCACAGGGAGAACTGCCATCTCTTTGATATTCACAGCAATGGCCATTGCCTGGCCTCTCTCCTCTGCACCTATGCCAGGAAAGGCACCAGGGGTATCTATGAAGGCAATTATGGGCCTTCCAAACTTTGCACCTGTTTTCATCACCCTCAATGCCTTTCTGTATCCCTCAGGGTGTGGCATACCAAAATTCCTCTTTATCTTCTCCTCCACTGTCCTACCTTTCTGGTGACCCACTATTGTGAATGGAATGCCTTCAAGTGTGGCAAAACCTGACACAATCGCAGGGTCATCAGCAAATAATCTATCACCATGCAGTTCCACCCAGTCATTGAAAATAAGATTAATATAGTCAAGGGTGTACGGCCTATCTGGATGTCGTGCAAGTTGTACCTTCTGCCAGGGTGTAAGGGAAGAAAATATCTTCTTCCTCAGGTCATTCAGTTTCTTTTCAAGTGGCTTTATCTCATCCTCAAGTGAAATCCCCTCTGTCTCTGAGAGGTTTCTCAACTCTTCTATCTTCTTTTCCAGTTCCTCTATGGGTTTCTCAAAGTCAAGGTATGTTGCCATCCTTAAAATCTCCAGTTTACAGTTAGTGTGCTAAGCAAACCAAGACTATTATACATGGAACTAACTGAATAATCAACAGTAAAATTCTTATAATCAAGACCCAGCCCTGCTGAATATCTCTCAATCAAATCCCTGTATTTTTTACCACCCCTTATACTGAAAAACTGATATTTCACCTCAAAACCTGTATATACCTCTGTAACATTGTAAAGGGGTTTCACAAAATCCACACCCACCATAAATTCAACAGGGTTTCCCCTGTAGATGTATCCAGCACCAGCCCTCCAGGTGGTTGGAAGCCTGAGCCTTGATTCTCCCCTGTATTTTGGACCTAAATGAAGGAAGGCAATGTTGAAGGTGACATCATAAAGATTATAGTTTAATCCAATATCAAAGGAAAAGGTATTCTCCTCTTCAATAAAGATTTTTTCTCTCAGTAGTTTCAGACCAGCGCCAATATTCAGATGTGAGAGAGTCCTTCCCCAAAAAACGCCCATTGCAACATCGTAACCTGAATATGTGGTAATGGATGTATCAGGAACATCGCCATGGAGTTCCATATCAGGTGAGAAAAGCCCCTCAAAAAAGAAGGCATAGTATGTATTCATGGAGTAAGAAGCATAAGTAATCCTATCCATGTAAGAACCTGCTATGTACTGCCTGTGTGATGCTGAAAAAAACCTTCCTCTTTCGGCAAAATTCAGTGGATATGCAGGATTCTGGGCCATGGAGTTTTCTGGTTTGAAGTAGTACAATCCACCACTGCCAAGTATTCCAGCATCCTTATCAAAGACAAGCATCTCAAAACCAACAGGTTCACCTGTTCTATTAAACCAATCTATCAACCTCTCCATAGGCTCTGGAAGAGCCATGAGAAAAAACATTATCATTCTGTCTCCTTCCCCAGGGCATAACCTGCTTCAAGTGCAGATATATTCATATCTGCAAAAGTCGGGTTTACCCTTTCAAGCACAGCCTTTTTTAGTGCATCCAGACCTACTATTCCTGTTAACCCTGATATGGCACCAAGAGAGACCATATTTGTTGTTATCTCTCTGCCTGTAACATCAATGGCCGTCTGGCTGAGGGCAAGAGGATAAATCCTCTTATCATCATTGTCGTACTCCTTCACATAAAAGGGGTCTATTATGATTTTACCATTATCCTTTACAAAGTTTTTGTATTCATTGTAGGAATCCTGTGTAAGACATACCAGGACATCTGCCATGCGAACCTTTACATAGTGTATTTCGGTGTCTGAAATGATAACCTCTGACTTACTCAACTCACCCCTTGTAGCAGCACCATACAACTGGGACTGAACAACATTCTTTCCTTCATAGATACCTGCTGCCTCAGCAAGGATGATACCCCCCAGTATCAATCCCTGACCACCTTCACCTGCAAGCCTGATCTCATACTTCATTCTTCACCTCGCAGTTTATTCTCAAGTTGAACATACTTTTCTGTGAGTTCGGGCAGTCCCTCTTCCTGCCTGAAGATACCTATAGGGAATTTACCAACCCTCTCTTCCTCTGGCATCTTCTGATACTTTGAAAGGGGAACAACAATGCTCTCTACATATTTAAGGTTCTTTGCACCATCAGCAGAGAGTTTATTCCTCCTTCCAAAGTTGATTGGGCAGGTGGTTATCACATCAACAACAGAAAAACCTTTGTGCAGTATAGCCTTCTTTATAAGACCATCCAGCATAGGCACATGGTAGGATGAACCCCTTGCAACAAAACTTGCACCTGCACCAAGTGCAAGTTCTACAATATCAAAAGGCTTTTCAAGCATTCCATAGGGTGCAGTTGTTGCATACATACCAGTGGGTGTTGTGGGTGAAACCTGCCCACCTGTCATTCCATAGATGGAGTTATTGTAAACAATGGCAGTTATATCAATATTCCTCCTTGCAGCATGGATAAAGTGGTTACCACCTATGGCAGCAGCATCTCCATCACCCATAACGACAAGCACGGTCATTTCAGGTCTAACAAGTTTTATCCCTGTTGCAAAAGTGAGAGCCCTTCCATGGGTTGTATGCAGTGTATGGAAGTCAACATATCCAGGGGTTCTCCCTGAACAACCTATTCCAGATACCATCATCACCTTGTTTTTATCAATACCAAGTTTATGAACCGTGCGAAGGATTGCACCCAGAATTATTCCATGCCCACACCCCGGACACCAGATGGAAGGAAATTTATCCTGCCTTAAGTACTGTCTTGCAATTTCAGTAACCATTTATATCCTCCATAACCACACCCTCAATCTCTTCGGGTGTTATTATCTCACCATTTGACTTCCCAAACCATTTTATCTTCCTTCTATCAGTAACCCTTTCAACAACATGGACAATCTGACCCTGATTCATCTCAAAAACAAAGATTTTCTTCACACGGTCTGATATTTTCCTTATCTGGGTTTCAGGGAATGGAAAAAGAACTCTTGGCCTGAAAAGTCCAATATCTACACCCTTTTCCCTGAGTTCTTCTATTGCTTCCCTGGCAGACCTTGATACAGAGCCAAGGGCAAAAATCATATAATCTGCCTCTGGATATACGATTTCTACATCCGCAATTTTGTCTCTGTTCCCCGTTATCTTTCTTATTATCCTCTCTATCAGTGCTTTAACCTTCTCAGGGTTATGGGTTGGAAAACCTGTTTCATCATGGGCAAGACCAGTGGTATGATACCTGTACTCTGAACCATAGGCTGCCATTGGAGGAACATCCCCTTCCTTGACTTCATAAGGAAGATATTCCTCAGGTGGGCCATCAGGTGTCTTCCGGTAAACCTGCTCAACTGTTTCAGGGAGTTCAACAATCTCCCTCATATGTCCAATTATCTCATCTGAAAGTATAATAACAGGTGTCCTGTATTCTTCAGCAAGGTTGAATGCCTTCACGGTGAGATAAAAACATTCAGAAACAGAATTGGGATATATAACAATCAGGTCGTGGTCCCCATGTGTGCCCCATCTGGTTATAAGCAGGTCACCCTGAGAGGGGAACGTTGGTAGACCCGTTGAAGGGCCTCCCCTCTGAACATCAACAAAAACAGTTGGTGCTTCAACCATAACAGCAAATCCAATGTGTTCCTGCATCAGGGAAAGACCTGGACCACTTGTAGCAGTCATGGCCTTTGCACCAGCAAGTGAAGCACCGATGATAGCACCAGCACTGGCAATCTCATCCTCCATCTGTATAAATCTTCCACCCCTCTTTGGCAATTCCCTTGATATGTACTCTGCTATGTCAGAGGAAGGGGTGATGGGATAACCTGCAAAGAAGTTAAGCCCTGCCTCAATCGCACCCTGTGCAATTGCCTCATTACCACTGAAGAGTCTCTTAGCCATCAACCTCTCCTGTATTTTTCAGGACCGCTCTCATATAAGTTGTTCCCATGGGCATCAATTGCCACAATCAGAGGAAGATCTTCAACAACCAGTTTCCTGACTGCTTCTGGTCCAAGGTCTTCATAGGCAACCACCTCTGCTTCTTTTACAGACTTTGCTATAAGTGCTGCTGCACCACCTATTGCTGCAAAGTAGATTGCATGGTTCTTCTTCATACTCTCAATAACCTTCTCACCCCTTGGTCCCTTTCCTATCATACCCTTCAGCCCTATGTCCAGAAGTGCAGGTGTGTATGCGTCCATCCTGTAACTGGTTGTAGGACCTGCTGAACCTATAGGCTGGCCTGGTTTTGCTGGTGCAGGACCAACATAGTAAATAACAGCACCATTTATATCAAAGGGAAGTGTCTCACCCTTCTCCAGTGCCTGTATAAATCTCTTATGTGCTGCATCCCTTCCCGTGTATATAACCCCGCTGAGAAGAACATTGTCACCTGCCTTTAAAGACATAACAATATCTTCCTTGAGTGGTGTATTTATTCTTTTGACCTCTTCCATCTTTCCTCCCTTAAATAATTGCTTCTTTGTGCCTTGCAGCGTGGCACTGCATGTTAACAGCAACAGGCATACTGGCTATATGGCATGGATGGGTTTCTATATGAACCGCAAGCGCAGTTGTTCTTCCACCAAGCCCCATTGGGCCAATACCGAGTTTGTTTATCTCTTCAAGGATTTCGTCCTCAAGTTTTGCAAACCTGGGGTCAGGGTGGTGCGAACCAACAGGACGTAAGAGTGCCTTCTTTGCAAGATAGGCAACATGTTCAAAGGTTCCACCAATTCCAACACCAACAATCACTGGAGGGCACGGATTACCACCTGATCTTCTAACCCTATCCACCACAAACCTTTTAACCCCCTCTTCCCCATCAGCTGGCACCATCATTTTTACTTCACTCATGTTTTCTGAACCACCACCCTTGGGAGCAAAGACAATCTTTATCTTATCCCCTGGAACAAGCCTCAGGTGGATGATTGGAGGGGTATTATCCTTTGTGTTCTTTCTTTCAAACAGAGGGTCATCAACTATGGATTTTCTCAAGTAGCCCTCCCTGTATCCCTGCCTCACACCTTCGTATATTGCCTCTTCAAAACCACCACCTGTTATTCTAACATCTTCACCCATCTCAATAAAGAAGACTGCGAAACCCGTATCCTGGCATATGGGCATCTTTTCATTTGCAGAAACCTCATGGTTCTTCAGGATGATGTCAAGTATGTTTCTGGCAACCTCTGATTCCTCCTTATCCCTGAACTCAATGATCTTCTGACGCACATCATCAGGGATATAGTAGTTTGCATCCATGCACAAATCCCTGACAGTGCTTACAAGAGTATCAAATTTTACCTCTCTCACTTTAACTCTCCTCCTTTGGATTTATAAAAATTGCAAAATCTGGACAGTGATATTCACACTGAAGGCATCCTATACACTTGTCCTCATCGGAAACATCCACCTTCCTGTCATCCCCTATGAAGAGAATATCCACAGGACACAAAACAACACATATTTCACAACCTTTACACCACTTCTTGTCAATCCGAACACTATATTTTTTTGTCATCCCAGAACCTCCCCAAGGAGGGTTTTGACTTCCTCAGGTATCCTTGCAACCCTGACACCTGCACTTTCAAATGCCTTTATCTTGTCTTCAGCAGTTCCAGTTCCACCAGAGATTATAGCCCCTGCATGCCCCATTCTCTTTCCAGGAGGTGCTGTTCTACCAGCAATAAAACCAATAACAGGTTTGGGGTATTTGGTTTCTACGATGTACCGTGCAGTATCCTCCTCATCGGTTCCACCAATCTCTCCAATAAGGACAACCGCCTCTGTCTCAGGGTCATCCCTGAACAGTTCAAGCATGTCAATGAACTTTGTCCCTATAACAGGGTCTCCACCTATACCCACAGCAGTGGACTCACCATAGCCCTGAGCAGTGATATGGCTTACTATTTCATATGTAAGTGTACCGCTTCTTGATACAACACCAACCCTTCCTGGAGAGAATACCTTCTCTGGAAGTATCCCAACCTTTGCCTTACCAGGGGAGATTATACCAGGACAATTGGGACCTATGAGCCTTACCCCTCTTTCATCAAAGAATCTCACCACTTTAACCATATCATTCACAGGTATTCCTTCTGTAATCGCTACAATTAGTTGAACACCACTATCTCCTGCCTCATAAAGTGCATCAGAAGCAAATGCAGCAGGAACAAATATTATGGATGTGTTTGCTCCCTCTTTTCTCACTGCCTCTTCAACAGTATTAAAGACAGGGATACCATCAACAAATGTTCCACCCTTACCAGGTGTTACACCAGCCACAACATTCGTTCCATAGGCCTTCATTCTCTGAGCATGGAAGGAACCGTCCCTTCCAGTTATACCCTGGACAACAACCCTGGTTTCCTCACCAACAAGAACACTCATTCTTCACCTCCACCTGCAAGTTGAATGGCCATTTTTGCACCCTCAGACATGGTCTCCACAAGATGCAATTTTATACCTGAATCCCTGAGAATCTCCCTTCCCTTATCTTCATTTGTTCCAGTAAGCCTCACAATGATTGGGATATCAACATCTGAGCCCTTGAGAGCTTCAACAAGACCGGTCGCAATGTCATCACACCTTGTAATACCGCCAAATATATTGAACCATATAGACTTAACATTCTTATCCCTTAATATGATATCCATTGCTGCTTTAACCTTTTCAGGGTTTGATGAACCACCAACATCAAGGAAATTTGCCGGCTCACCACCAAAGTGCTTTATCACATCCATTGTGGCCATGGCAAGACCTGCACCATTCACAACACATCCAATGTTCCCTTCCAGTTTGATGAAACTCAACCCTTTCTTCTTTGCCTCCTCTTCAACCTTTTCATCGGGTGTGAGGTCTTTCATGCCTTCATAATCAGGATGTCTGAATATGGCATTGTCATCAAAGTTTATTTTTGAATCAATGGCAATAAGGTCGCCAGAATCAGTAACAACAAAAGGGTTTATTTCAGCAAGGGATGCATCGGTCTCCATGAAGAGTCTATAAAGTCTCATCAGGATATCGGCTGCCTTAAACACCTTCTTTTTGTCATCGTACAGATTGAAGGTTAATTCCCTTGCCTGATGTGGAAGGAGTCCGTACGCAGGGTCAACCACCTTTTTGAATATCTTCTCGGGGGTTTCCTTTGCCACCTCCTCAATCTCAACCCCACCTGCAGGGCTCACCATAACAACAGGTCTCTTTGTCCTTCTATCAATAACAACACCAAGATAGGCCTCGTGTGCAATGTTTACAGCCTCTGCAACAAATACCTTCTCCACCTTAAGACCCTTTATCTCCATTCCCAGTATCTCACTGGCCTTTTCCTTTGCATCCTCCGGGGTATCCGCAAGTTTCACACCACCTGCTTTACCCCTTCCACCAACGAGAACCTGTGCCTTAACAACAACCCTCTTTCCTATTTTTTTAGCAATATCATAGGCCTGTTCAGGTGTCTCAGCAACATCACCATTTGATACAGGGATACCGTACTTTTTGAATATCTCCCTTGCCTGATACTCATGAATCTTCATTTCGCCTCCTTATTGCAAGTTTAACATACTCATCAGCAGACTCCTTTATCTTTTCTATGATTTCTTCTGGTAGGGTTTTTACCACTTTTCCAGGAACACCAACAACAAGTGAGAATGGGGGAATCTTTTCTCTCTCCTTGACAACCGCACCTGCTCCAATTATACAGCCTTCCCCAATTTCAGCACCACTGAGTACAATGGCTCCCATTCCAATAAGCACATTATCTGATATTTTTGCACCGTGGATTATGGCTCCATGACCTATCGTTACATTGGAACCTATGATTGCAGGTAGGTCATAATCTACATGTATTACTGCATTGTCCTGAATATTCGTATTGTCCCCCACAGAGATATAGGTTATATCGCCTCTGAGGACAGCTCCGTACCATATATTTACCCCCTTTCCCAGGCGAACATCACCCACTATTCGGGCTGTATCCGCAAGGAAAAGAGGCTGATTTTCCTTTTGTTCCTCCATACCTTTTTTGGTAATGTATACCATTATGCAATCATGTCAAGGGGGGAAGTGTAATTAACACAGGCTTGACATAAACTCTGATAAATCTATTATTTCTCTATGCTTAAACTGATTGGCAACATCATTAAGTGGAGAGAACTAATCTTTCTCTTTGCACAAAGGGATTTAAAAATCAGGTACAGGCAGGCAATACTTGGAATTCTCTGGGTATGGTTCCAGCCTTTATCGCAGATGGTTGTCTTCAATTTTATATTTATACGTATATTCCACAGAAGCCCTGTAAAGGGGTATCCATTTCACATTTTTGTTTTCACCGGTTTGATATTCTGGACATACTTCTCCACCACCATAAATTACACAATCCCACTGTTTAAAAACAATGTTGCACTCATAAAAAAGGCGTATTTCCCCAGAGAGGTGATTCCACTTGGCATTATCCTGTCAAACCTGGTAAATGTTTTTGCATCAATGCTACTGGTATTCCTCTTCATGTGGACTGCCCATCTCAAGGTACATCTCACCATTCTGTATGTATTCCCTTTACTCCTCATCCAGATAATGTTGATGACTGCACTTGCCCTTTTTGCATCCGGTCTTAATGTCTTTTTCAGGGATATAAAATATGGAATGTCTCTCCTTCTATATCTCTGGATGTTTATGAATCCCATACTCTACCCTGCTGAAAAGGTTCCAGCACACCTGAAGAATTTTTATTTTTTGAATCCAATGGCACCACTTATAGATGGATATAGACGGGCAATTCTTGAGGGAACATCCCCCCAATGGAAATATGTGCTTATATCTCTGGGCATATCCTATGTTCTTCTTGAAATATGCTACGGGATATTCAAAAAGGCAGAGAGGATATTCAATGACATCCTATGATTATCTTGTTGAACTAAAAGATGTTAAAAAACAGTATCAGCACTACTTCACTGTGGGTGGAACACTCCTCGACCTTTTCAATCCCCAGAGGGTGAGGAAAAAGGGGATATGGGCATTAAAGGGAATCTCCCTTACACTCAAAAAGGGAGAGGCACTGGGAATAATCGGACCAAATGGCGCTGGAAAAAGCACCATACTGAAAATCATTTCAAGGATAACACTCCCCACTTCAGGAGAGGTAAATGTTCATGGAAAAACCGCATACCTGATTGAAGTGGGTGCTGGACTTCATCCTGACCTTACCGGGATTGAGAATATATTCCTCTATGGAATCATTCTGGGAATGAAGAGGAAGGAGATAAGGGAAAAACTTGATAAAATAATAGAGTTTTCAGGGCTTCAGGATTATATTGACCTCCCTGTAAAAAAGTACTCATCAGGTATGAAGGTTAGGCTTGGTTTCTCTGTTGCCATTCATACAGAACCTGATATATTGCTTGTTGATGAGGTGCTTGCTGTGGGTGATGCTGCCTTCAAAAAGAAGTGCTATAAGAAGATAGAGGAGTTGAAAAAGAGCGGGATTGGAATAATCCTGGTTTCCCACAACATGAAGCAGATACTTGAGCACACAGACAGAACCATCTTTCTTAACAAGGGCAAGATTGTGTTTGAGGGGAGACCAGAGGAGGCTGTGAAAAGGTACAACGAATTTCTTGAAAAAAAGAAGGAGGAAAAGATATGAACGAAACTCAGGAGAAGTTCACCTATGAGGATGTTGAGAATGCTTTGATGAAGCCAAAATCCTGGTGGGCTATTGTTGCGATTCTGCCCTTTGTAAGACCAATTTCAAGGTATATTGCAAACAGGACAAAAATCACCCCAAACCAGATAACCCTCTTCTCCTTCGGGCTTGGGATACTCAGTGCAGTCTTCTTCTCTCTTCACACAAAGTTTTTCTTTATCCTGGGTGCAGTGTTTTTTGAACTCTCTTATCTCTTTGACTGTGTAGATGGAACTGTGGCAAGGCTGAAGAGGATAGGGAATATATACGGTGATGTGCTTGACCATGTTCTTGACAGGTGGAGAATGTTCATAAATCTGATTGCACTCACATTCGGTTATTATCATCTAACAAGGGAAACAACCATAATCATACTGGCATTCATTTACACATTCCTGAACATGGTCAATTTTTACTATACATACACATTCAACAGGGTATCAGCAGGATGGGCAAAGAGAACAGGGAAGAGTGTTATCAATACAAAGGTCAAAAGCCCTAAGCCTGGTTTCCTTAACAAATACATAGACTTTATGGTTGAACGGCATTATGCAGTCTTTCCTGGTGATATTGAAAGTGATGCGCTTGTATTCTTCTTTGGGCCTATCCTTGCCGTCTTCAATATTTACAGCATAAAGGTATTTTTGATCCTTGGCAGCATACTTATTGGATTGACAGGTGGACTGAGATTGTGGAGGTTTATGCTTAAAATAGCACACACAATGAAAAGAAAACACAAGAGGCTCTCAATATCCCAGAAAAGGGATGTAAAAATCTATGGGGTTGTTCTTGCTGGTGGAATTGGTGAAAGGGTTGGTGAAGGTATGCCAAAACAATTCTTAACCATTGCTGGAAAACCTGTTTTTATACATACACTTGAGAAGTTTGAAAACCATCCCTTGATAAAAAAGATCATCCTTGTTATGCCAAGGGAATGGACAGAAAAGGCAAAAGAGGAGATTGAAAAGTATGGAATAAAAAAGGTTCACGATATAATACCTGGAGGCAGAACAAGGCAGGAATCCAGTTATAAGGCAATAGAATACCTTGAACCCATGTTGAGGGATGAGGATATTGTGGTGATACACGATGCAGTAAGACCCTTCGTCACAGAGGAGATAATCACACGCTCAATTGAAGGAGCACTGGATTATGGTGGTGCAGATGTTGTTATACCAGCAACCGATACCATTGTCCAGGATGGGACAAGGTTCAAGGGATTTATCCACAGGATTCCAGACAGAAGCACATTGAGATACGGCCAGACCCCCCAGACATTCAGGTATGGAATTATCAGGTATGCTCATAGAAAGGCAAGAGAGGAAGATTTCCAGGCCACTGATGATGCAGGGCTCCTTATAAGGTATGGGCTTGATGTTAAACTTGTTGAGGGTTCTCCAGAGAATATGAAGATAACCACAAAAACAGACCTTGTGCTTGCAGAGTGTCTTTATAGATATCTTCAGGAGAAAAAATGAGGTCAAAGATAATAAGGCTTGTAAAACCCTACAAATTTGAAGAACAGACCCAGGTTTATAAAAAGAAGAAGGGCTGGTCTTATGTCAAACCAACACTTGGAAGCATATGTGCCGCTGACATGAGGTACTACACAGGAAAGAGAAGACCTGAGGCCCTGAAGAAGAAACTGCCCATGGCACTTCTCCATGAGGGCATTGGCCGTGTTGTTGAATCAGAGTCATTAAAAAAGGATACAAGGGTGGTGATTGTTCCAAGCATACCAGGATATATACACTCACCTGAGAAGTTTCCCTCCCCTGAAAAGTGTTGCAGGGCTTGCAGGCATGGTGAGATTGGTGAAAACCACTGTGAAAATATCCACTTCCTCTCCAGTGGATACGATGGCCTGACCCAGAGCATAATCCAGCATCCAGACCCATGCCTTATCCAGATACCGGATGATGTCCCTGATGAGATTGCAGTTCTATCTGAACTCTCCACGGTTGCATACACAGGTGCAAAAAAACTCAAACTACTTGATAAGGATGAGAAGATTGCAGTGTTTGGGGACGGACCTGTAGGATACATAGTTGCGGTTGTTTTAAGGTTTACCAAATCCATTAAGAGAAATAATCTTTATGTTGTTGGAACTGATGACGAGAAATTGAAAAAATTTGAGGACTTTGCCCACACCATAAACATAAGAAAAAGGGCAATCCCTTCCAATCTGAGGTTTGGAAATCTTTTTGAATGCGTGGGTGGTATTTATTCAGAGGAGGCAATAAACACCATTATAGATGTAGCAGAGCCTGGTGCATGGATATACCTTTTTGGTGTCTCTGAGTTGTTTGTCCCTGTGAATACAAGGGATATTCTTGAAAAAGGATTGAGATTAATTGGAATAAGCAGGAGTTCAAGGTTTGAATACCCCATCATACTTGAATACATGAGGGAACCTGAGATGCAGAGGCTCCTGAAGAGGGTGATTATCAATAGAGTTTTCAGGATTAAATCTGCAAAGGAACTTACAGAGGCATTTGATTTTGCTGCTGCACACAGGATTTGGGGCAAGATATATGTCAGACTCGAAATATCCTGATTTCAAGGAAATAGAGGCCTCCTTGATGAGGCCGAAGTCCTGGTGGGCAGTTATTACTGTACTTCCGTTATTGAGACCCTTTCTATATGTCTATATGAGGTTCACTCCCCTTCCTGCATGGGTCTTAACCCTCTCATCCTTCTTTTTAGGTGTTTATGGCGCCTGGGAGTTCCTCAACGGCCGGTTTGTCTCAGGTGCATTTCTTTTTCAGTTATCATTCTTCCTTGATTGTGCAGACGGTGCTGTTGCAAGGCTGAAGAAAAAAACCTCTGATTACTGGGGCTACATAGATTTTATGCTGGACAGATTCAGATTTTTCTTCATGGTAACAGGGCTTGCCTTCGGCACATTCAATATTATTACGGGCATGCTTTTCCTCTTTCTGGGTTTTCTGTACTTCCTACCCTGGAAATTTATTGACAGGATAAGGGAAAAGAAAAAACCTGGTGAGTACTTCAGGTATCCCATAGATGTTGAGGCACAGGCTCTTGCCTTTTTCATTTTCCCCATTCTCAGAAAGGTGAACATGGGATTTATTGCTGGCTCATTACTGCTATTTTTTGACTTTCTTCTCTTTTCCTGGTATTACTTCAAATTGTTGAGAAGCAAAAAACAATGAAGAAACACATCTGTATAATCACCGTGGGCTTCGGATTTGGTGGTGCTGAAAGGCTGATTTTTGACCTTGTTTCAAACATAAAAGAATATAGATTTTCAGTTATTGGGCTTAAAGGTGACGGGATTCTTAAAAATAAATTGGAGAAAGTAGGGGTTAAAGTATATCCCCTCGGTGGAACAAATACCTTTGACTTCAGGGTTTTTCCAAGACTTCTTACTCTGCTGAAAAGATTGGAGCCAGACCTGATTCATACCCACCTTATAAAGGCAAACTGGCTTGGAAGAATTACAGGGTGTACATTGAATATACCTGTAATATCAACCATCCACAATATTTATACATTTATGAACCCCTTTGAAAGAATGGTTGAAAGATTCACAGCGCCTCTATCAATCAATATTGCATGTTCCAGAACAGTTCTTAAAATGAACAGCACACTGATTGGTGATTTTTATCAGGGTTATATAAACAACGGTGTGGAGATGCAGAACAAATTCCCTGGATTAAATCTGAATAATCTACTCACCATATCCAGACTTGAGATGAAGCAAAAACGAACTGATATCTTAATTAGAGGTTTTTCACTGCTTGCCAAAGAATTCCCTGGATTGCATCTCACCGTTGTTGGCGAAGGCAAGGATAGAAATAAACTTGAACTACTAACAAAAAAACTTGGACTCACAAACAGGGTTAAATTCACTGGATTCATTTCCGTTGATAATTACCTTCTCAAGAACTTTGGGATTTTTATCCTTGTAAGTGAATTTGAAGGCCTCCCATATTCATTACTTGAAGCCATG
>Ga0190359_1001451_pt1 | contig 14849 bp, 13 predicted proteins | sample 48721823_MG_FD_161269 | JGI IMG/M metagenome (GOLD analysis project Ga0190359, IMG submission 161269) | Hydrothermal vent microbial mat bacterial communities from Southern Trench, Guaymas Basin, Mexico - 4872-18-2-3_MG | ecosystem: Environmental > Aquatic > Marine > Hydrothermal vents >... | reverse complement strand
TTTTTCCCTGATCTGGTTGATAAATACGACGGAGGTCTGAGATTTATTGGTCGCTCCGGTCAGTTTACGAAGCGCCTGAGACATTAGCCTGGCCTGAAGACCGACATGCGAGTCGCCCATCTCCCCTTCCAGTTCGGCTCTCGGAACCAATGCCGCCACCGAATCGATGACAACCACATCAATCGCATTGCTGCGAACCAGCGTCTCGGTAATTTCCAGGGCCTGTTCACCACTATCAGGCTGAGATACCAGAAGGTCCCTTGTATTGACACCCAGTTTTGCAGCATAAATCGGGTCCAGAGCATGTTCGGCATCAATAAACGCCGCATAGCCGCCTTTTTTCTGGGCTTCGGCGATAACATGTAATGCCAGTGTGGTTTTTCCCGACGATTCCGGTCCGTATATTTCCGTAATCCGACCACGGGGAATTCCACCGACACCAATAGCAGCATCCAGAGATAAACAACCGGTTGAAATTACATCAACCGCAACCTGAACATCATCACCCAGTCGCATAATTGAGCCTTTTCCAAACTGGCGATCAATTTGCGATACGGCTAAATCCAGTGCACGCTCTTTATTATTATTCGTTGCCATAATACATTCTCCTGTTTCTATTGTAATTTAAATTTTTTTAGAGAAGTGTAAATAGGTCCTTTGGGCAGTAACATACTTTCATATAAAACAATTTCCGAAACCGGATTATTAATTTCACCATAGTTATATCTTAAAAACTCATCAAGTTTCACTAAATGTTCGCGATAATTTTTTATCCGTCCAATTGTCACATGAGAGCGAAATTCTTTATCATCCTGCTGAACCGGCATATCCTTCAATTGCTGCTGAAGTGAGTTACTTAGCTGTTTCAGAATATTATTTCCTTTCACAATTCCAAGCCAGAGCACCCGCGGCTTTCTAACATTCGGAAATACTCCGGTACCTCTGCAAATATAATTAAATTTTCGAAAACCGCTAACACTTATCGCAATCCGTTTTTCAATTTCCGGAATGGCTTCTTCCGGAACATCACCGAGAAATTTCAGAGTCAGATGAACATTTTGCGGAATAACAAAACGAATACTCCCCTTATAAAAGTGAAGTTCGGACTGAATGGCCCGAATCAACGCCCTGGTTTCATCGGAAACGTCCGCTGCAATAAATAGTCTTTTACCCATAATGCTCTTTCAGTAGTAATCGGAGATGATTTAACGCCATCTGCGAAAAATAAAGTTTATTAGACAGCCGATCACGGTTGTATAAATGACGATAGATATATTCCTGCCCTTTTACCGATATACCGATAAACACTGTTCCCACCGGTTTTTGAATTGTGCCACCCGTGGGGCCGGCAATCCCGGTGGTGCTCAGTCCGATGTCCGTTCCCGCCAGTTGTGATATATTCCTTGCCATCTCAATGGCTGTTTCGGCGCTCACGGCACCATATTTATCAAGAGTATCGGGAGAAATTTGCAGACGCTCTATCTTTGATTGGTTACTGTAGGTCACCACTCCCTGCATAAAATACCCCGAACTGCCGGAAATATTCGTCAGTCTGTTTGCAATAAAGCCGCCGGTACAGGATTCGGCGGTTGCAACGGTAATCTTATGATTAATTAATCGCTCTGCAATAACGGATTCCAATGTGTCATCATCGAAACCATAAATGTTATCTTTTAATATTTGTGATAGTTCCCGAATTGCATCATTCAGAATCGATTTATCGCCATTGTGACATAATAACGAAATATCTACTTCGGGAAATCGGGGCAAAATCGAAACCCTTATATCGGAGTGTCGGGAAATCCACTGCTCAATATTTCCAAACAGGACCGATTCCGGAACACCTGTGGTATGAACTGTTCTGATGTAAATATTCCGGTTGGATTCTTTCCGCAGCTCCGGCAAAATGGACTGCATAAACATATTTTTCATTTCCACCGGTACGCCCGGCATGAAATAATAGCGTTTTCCGTATTTGGAAAATTTCAGTCCGGGAGCCGTCCCGTTCAGATTTGGTATCAATACCGCCTTTTCCGGAACAAGAGATTGATTCCTGACGGAAATTCTATTTACCGGCACTCCCCTTTTTCTGAAGAGTGTTTCGATCTGTTCCCGGACTTCTGTGCTTGGGCCGATCTGGGAATCAAAATAGTCCGCCGTAACTCGCATGGTAATGTCATCATGGGTCGGTCCCAAACCACCCGTACACAGGACAACATCAATATCTGCGGCAACACTATCCAGAGCATTAATAATGCTCCCTTTCTTATCGCCAACGACCTGGATTGATTCGGTCGGTATTCCGATACCGATTAATTTTTCCCTGATGAATACCGAGTTTGTATCGGAGGATATTCCGTTTAACAGTTCATTCCCAATCGCAATAATGGCCGCCTTCATCTAAATGACCCAGATGAAAATATTAACCAATATTGCAGTTAATAGTCCGGCAGCGATGTCGTCCATCATAATGCCAAAACCGCCGCTCATCTGTTCAAGCTTCTTGATGGGGAAAGGTTTGGTAATATCAAATATTCGGAACAAAACAAAGGCTGATATTGCAAGAATGAAGTAATTTGAACCATTCGTCTTCGGTAATAATGCCAGCGCCAGCCACATTCCGGCAACTTCGTCAATAACTATGAACGAGGGGTCTTCAATCCCGGATTTTGTCTCAGAAAGTCCGGAAACATAAATCCCGATCAGAAAGGCCAGGCCGACAATCAGAATCCGGATAGCCACTGTCTCTACCGGTATCACCAACCAGATTACTAAAGCCAGTAAACTGGCCCATGTTCCGGGAGCAAAGGGCAAATAACCGACATAAAAAAATGACGCCAGTGTGTTGATTATGCAATGTTTATTCAAGACTTAAATAAATATTCTTTAATTACTTTGCGATTGACGATAATATATTCCACACCGGTCCACACTGTAAAGATTGTCACCAGTAGCATCAGAATATAAATAATCGGATAATCTTCCAGTATCTTGACGTAATTTGAAATTCCTAAAAATATTTTCCAGCGTTGAGTTATGATATACACGAGGATAAAACAGACAACTCCGACCTGGGCGCCCGTTTTCGCCTTGGCCGACATCCGGGTCACCATCGTATTATCTTTGGCCGACATGAGAATACGGATTCCTGTCACCACAAAATCTCTCAAAATTACCAGTATAACCATCCAGAGTGGAATCAGGTCCATAACAACAAAAGAGATAAATGCCGCCGACATCAGAACTTTATCCGCCAGAGGATCCAGAAATTTACCCAGGGCAGTCACTTCGCTGTATTTTCTGGCAATGTACCCGTCGTACGCATCGGTGACGGATGCCATAATAAATATCAGCAATGCCAGAATTTCAAAATAATCCTTTCCGGCAAATAAAAAGTAAATAAACAGCGGCGTCAGTAAAATTCGAGCCGTCGTAACTAAATTGGCACGTGTAAATATTTGTGATTTCATGATAGAGTTGTTCTACCTTCCAGTGCTTTAGTTAATGTTAGTTCATCCGCAAATTCCAGGTCAATCCCCATGGGTAATCCCTGTGCAATACGACTGATCCGAATACCCTTATCTTTCAATAATTTTGATAGATAAAGAGATGTGGTTTCGCCATCTCTCGTCGGGTTAATGGCAAATATAATCTCATGGACACCTTTGAGACGCGGCATTAAATCGTCAATATGAAGGTCATTGGGGCCGATTCCATTCAGTGGTGACAAAACCCCACCGAGAACATGATACAATCCCCGGTACCGTCCTGTTTTTTCAATCGCCAGAACATCCATGGCATCCTCAACAATGCAGATGGTATTGTGATCCCGTTTGGGATCGGTACATATATTACAGGGATTGTTTTCGGTAATATTATGACACAATCCGCATTCACCGATCCGATCCTTAACCTCAATAATCGCTTTAGCCAATGCAACCGCATCGTCCCGCGGGTTCTTTAAAATAAAGAAAGCAAGTCTCTGCGCCGATTTCTTACCGACTCCCGGAAATCGGGACAATTGATCAATCAGCATTTGCAGGGATTTAGGCAGTGAGCTCATAGGCCCGGAATCTTCATTCCACCTGGTAAATTTGGTAATAATCCGCCTGTCAACTCCGCCATCTTTTCCTGAGATAGTTCCTGGGATTTTGACAGAGCCTGATTGGTTGCTGCAACGATCATATCCTCAATCATTTCGATATCGTCGGAGATGATCTCCGGATCGATTTTTACTGAAAGGATTTCCTGTTTTCCATTCGCAACAACCGTCACCATACCGCCACCCGAGGTACCCTCAACGGTCAGGTCAGCCAGTTCATTTTGTATTTCTTCCATCTGCTTCTGCATCTTGGAAAACTGTTTCATGATATTATTCAGACCACCCTTGGGTATCATATCTACTCCTTATGTTGGGATTATTTCACCGCCAAAAATATCCATAACTTTTTTTGTCATGGAATTCAGTAAATCCTCATTCTGGTTTTTCATGTTGTCAGATTTATCCTCAATACATTTAATTTTGAGCGATTGACCAAGTATCTTCTCGATACAATTTTCGACGATTGATGCCTTTGCCAGGATACTATTCAAATGAAAAGTCTCACCGTTGCGGAAAACAATGGTCAGAACCTTTCCCCTGATCGATTCAGGTTTTCCCACACTGAGAAATGAGGATAACGACGGGTTGGTTTCACCTACAAGGTCCGCAATTGCACTCCATTTGTCCTTGATCCGTCGAATATCCAGAGCCGGTTTGTCTTTTTCTTCCTCCTGGGAATCTTTTTGAACCGCCTGATCAGTGACTTTGTTTTCCACCTCATTTATTACTGGAGATTTATCGGATTCATTCTTGCGCTCATCTTCTTTGTTTTTCGGTGGGGAAATATCCGCTCTGCTATTCGGTTCCGATGAGCCGGTATTAAAGAGGCTCATTGTCTCTTTGACGGTATATCCGGGTGACGGAATGGGTGGATTCTTAATCGATGCGAGAATATCTTCAACGGTTACCGTCTTGGGCATTCCCCCCATCCGAAGTAAGGTTAATTCAAGATGCATTCGTTGATTTAAGGAGGTTTTCAGCGCCGCCAGAGCGTCGGTCAGGATCTTTATCAGACGCAATAAATCCGGCGCTTCCCACTTCTCGGATTCAGTCAGATAGCGTTTTTTGACATCGTCGGGGAGATCAAGCATATCGACAGATTTCGTCGCAGCAGCAATCAATAGATTTCTAAAATGCTCGGTGAAGCCGGTCAGAAACTCCGTTAAATTAATCCCATCATCGATGATACTTCCGGCAATCCGAAACAACGCCGCCGTATCATTATCGAATATCTTATTTCCTATATCGATGTAATATTCATAATCGATCAGACTGAGTATCTTTTTGGCATCATCCGGAGAGACGGAATCGCCGGAAAAAGCAATCAGTTGATCCAACAGACTTTCGGCATCCCGCATTCCCCCTTCGGCTTTTTTAGCAACAAGCAAAAGGATATCATCGCTGATGTCTACATTTTCACTCTGTGCTATTTTCCTCAGATGCTGAACAATGGCTTTGCTGGAAATCCGACGAAAATCATATCGCTGACAGCGTGAAATGATCGTTGCCGGTATTTTGAGGGGTTCCGTAGTGGCAAATATGAAAATTACATGGCTGGGCGGTTCTTCCAGCGTTTTCAGAAGTGCGTTAAACGCCTCCTTTGTCAGCATATGCACTTCATCGATAATGAAGATACGGTATTTTGAATTGGAAGGCGGATATTTGACATTTTCACGAAGATCGCGAATTTGATCGATCCCGCGATTGGAAGCGCCATCGATTTCCAGAACATCCATACTGCGGCCGGCGGTAATCTCAACACAGTTCTGGCAAACATTACAGGGATCAATCCCCTGCGGGTTCAGACAGTTCAGGCTTTTTGCCATAATTCGGGCAGTGGATGTTTTTCCAATCCCCCGTGAACCGGTAAAGAGATAAGCGTGAGAAATGCGATTCGATTTGATGGCATTCTGCAATGTTGAGCAGATATGTTCCTGTCCAATAACTTCATCGAATCGCTGGGGTCTGTATTTTCTGGATATTACTTGGTAACTCATAATGTCTTCTGGCTATGCACCAGGCATTGAATCAGCTTTTTGTCACCTGATAATGACTGACAGCTCGCTTTCGGTGATTTTGCGGCACATAAACGAATCGGCTACCGCTGCTCCCTTCCGGGCCTGACGGGGTTTACCAACCTTTTATTGCGCAAAATGGAAAGTGTCAACACCACATATCACATCAGGATAACTGAAGCACGACCCGCTGCCTGGCATCCATCCTGCTATAGCGGTTTGCAGGTTACAGGGCACCGCTGGCTCCCCATGTAGCATAGCCATATCTAATTTACTCAAAAATCTGTGGAGCTGATGGGGATCGAACCCACGACCTCAGCATTGCGAACGCTGCGCTCTCCCAGCTGAGCTACAGCCCCATTCAAAAATCGAACTCGAATTTATTAAAAACCGAGCACGTTTCAAAAAGCTAAATCACTTATTTTTCTTTCTGAACCAGCCCCGTTTTTTAGGCTTTTCGGTTTCTTCAGCCGCTGCGTTTTCCGCTTCCTTTTCCGATTCTTTTCTCTTGCGTTCCAGCATCTCGATCCGCTTTTCAAATTCACTCATATTCGCAAATTCCTCTTCCGATTCCAGGTTTTCTTCCGAGGAATCCTCTTTCTCGTTTTCCGGTGATATTTCAGATGCATTTTTCGCGCTTGTCTCTTTTAACCGCTGATTTTCAAGTACTTCGAGTTTATCAAGCATGCGGACAACTTCGGCATTGAAATCAATAATGGTTTTTTCCAGCCGTTTCATCAATTCATCGGCCATACGTTTCCCATAACTCTGCCCGATATTATCCAGGATATCGTCTAATTTATGTTTCAGATATTCGCTGCGTTTCTGAGCCTCACTGAAATCCGCTTGAGGAATCGGTTTTTCCGGCTCTTTTTCGGCATTTCGATCCGTTCTGCGGTTTAGTCTTGTTCTGCGCGGGTCCGCCATATTTTCCCTTTCAACTTTTTAAAAGTATAGGTTAAACGTCCAATAGAGTCAAGCCTTTTTATCTTACTCTTTCGAAATTCAATCACCGTTTTCGGACGGAGTTTTTCAACAACAAAAGGAGCCGCCTCGTAACCGAGAACGCCCCCCGCAATCATCCCCGCAAAAGGCAATATACCGGTCTGTTTCGCAGGAATGTTAAACACAAAATTGATCACCTGACCGGCTCCAAAACCGATTGCCACGCCGCTACCGATGGTTATCCATTGCAGAATACGCATTTGCTTGGTATTATCCCAGTATTTCAGCGTCCGGATCGATCTGATTGCGATATCGTAGAACTGATCATTATCCAGAATCCGGATCATCCGGTCGTAGTATTTCAGAAAAAGTCCCTGATACACCTGTTTATTATTCAAAATGATCAGGCAATAGTGATTGCGATTCAACTGCCGCAGAAGGTCTTCGGCGAAAAGCGGTTTGTATTTATGTTGAATGAATTCGATCTCCGCCTGATCCGGTGAGTCTTTTTTACTGATTTCTTCACCTAAAAGATAAAATTCGTACAGACTGTAATATCGTTGATAGTAAACCGGACCACCGGCATCCCAGGATTCAATATATGCCATTACCGAATCGTTGGGCAACAGATAAAACTGAGCGCTTTTAAAATTATTGATATCAGTAAAGAGGCGGTAATGGACCTTTTCAATAACGTCAATTTCTGCACCCACATTATCACTCAGAACCAGCACCTCACCGGCATTCAGAACGATGCTTTCTACCAGCAAGGAAAATATTACCAATCGAAGAAGAGCCATTTGTTTAAAAAGCCCCGCATTGTACGGGGCTTTTAGCTGTATCATTTCATCACTTTCCAACGCATAGAATCCTAGAAGCTGAATCCGGTTTCTATAGTTGTAATGGAAATCGATTCCTTTTTGGGATCAATAACGCCGTTTCCATCATAATCACGGTAGGATTTCTGAAAAACGTAATAGATAATCGCACCGCCGCCCAGTTCAAAGCCAACCTTATAACCGAGAATGGTATTTTCAGACGGTTTATCAAAAAGGAACGGATTCTCATCATTATTACGCTGATAAAAAGCGGTTGCGTCGGCCAGTTTCGGAATCTTGCCTTTTGGGATCGAAGCGGTTGCCATGAAGCTCTTGATTTCCGTTCCGGAAGTAAACATATGCTGATAGTAGGCGCCAAGAATGGCATAATTCAGAATGTTTACATCAAAGGCTCCGAAAACACCCTGCATCTGAGCCTGCATCAGTTTCATCTGTTGCTTTGTATAGATTTCCCTGTTGCGAATCTGAACCCGTTCGTAATCATAGGCTCTGTCCCAGAAACCAAACAGGAAATTCTTACCGGCATAGCGGTATTCCAATGACAGATTGGCAATTTTAAACAAATTCATCCTAACACCCGGAACCGCAAATCCGAACCCCGGAGTAAACGGAACCCGACTGTAAGTATTGCCATTGCTAACCAATGCCGAATCCTCAACCGGAATAAACGATGCCGCCTGCCCGTAGACATCCACTTTCAAAAACTTGCTGTTGAGAACCGGCATCCCGGCATCTATAGATACGGCGCCATTCATAATTCTGTCATAATCGGATAATGTCGTATTAAGATTATCAATTAAATCATCAGACGGTAAATCAACACCATTATCTCTAAGCAATTGACGATCCGGTTCGGAAATTGACTGCAATTCCTTTAGTGACTTATTATCGTCTCTATCGGGAAAAATATCCAGCGCATCCGGAACATCGTCATCATCGGAATCCTTCAGACCTTTATATGGATACACATCAGCGACGACCGTTCCGCCAATTCGCAACGGCAGGTTATTCAACGGCTTATAAGTTACCCGCCCCGCCATGAGTCCCGGACCTGTAATCTCTTTTGCATTTGCTATAAAGGCTTCCCAGCCCAGTTTATTCATTTGCATTCCGGTATGGATTCCGACTTTCCTTACCTGGGGATACTCTGTGGTATTGGAATATCCGTTCATTAGGATTCCATAACCCATGGTCACATTATCCATGGCACCCAGTTTGGCAAAGAACGGATCACCCGGTTGTGCCCAGCGGATATAGTAGAATTTGTCAATATAATCGGAAAATTCATCCCACTCGTCTTTGCGGATATTGCCCTGTTCATCCATGTAGATTGCAACATCAAGTGCAATCGCCAGTTTTCCGAATTTGAGCTCAGGACGCAGAGCGATTTGGTTGTAAATTTTATTATCGATGGTCACCGAACCAAGCCCCAATCCCATTGCAAATGGCTTACCTGAACCACCGCTTTCCGCCTGCGGTTCAACCGCTTGCTCAGGCATTTCGGTTGGAGCAGGAATAGCGGCCACTTCTTCGGACGGTGTCGTTTCCGGTTCATATACCTGTTCCTCTTCCGGCTGAACCTGGGGTTGCTGTTGAGGCGGCGGGGCCTCGTCGGGATCAACCGGTATTTCGGATTCGTCAACAGGCATATTGACGATTTGTCCCTGAGGAGTCGAAATAACCATCTGACCGGGCGTCATCATGGATTCGATCCCGGTAATCAGATTCATAACGCTGACATTTCCTTCAACTCCGTAAAACCGGTCACCATATTCGGAAGATGTAACCGTCCAGAATTTTGTTCCTTTTACCGATGCAACGGACGTTGGCGTCTCCACCCTGAATGAACCTCTCACACCGGGCGTAACGCTGACCAGTAAGCGTCCTTCGTTGACTTTAACAGTTTTAACACTGTACTCTTCGCGAATGGTGACTTCGGAATTTTTCCGAATTTTCACCAGGCTTTTATCACTTGTAAAAATAACGGCGACAAACCCGTCGTCAGACGTCATTATGGCATCTCCAACATGCAAGCCCATCCCCATTTCAGCAGCAACATTATATTCGCTTTCTCCACTCGGTTTGACATAAACCGCGCCGGTGGATTTCAGGATAGTTGCAAAATAGTTCTGAGCCAGAACCGCTCCGTTGATCAGTACCACAATGCACAAAATACTTGTCCACTTTTTCATCTCAGCACCTCTAATTACGATTTAATTATTTTTGATATCACACCCAGAATAACTTTGGAATCTATCAGTTCAATGATACTGAATTCCATTTTCGCTTCGATTTTACTACCATTGGAAGAAATCAGATTCACAACAAAGGATCGTACAAGTCCAACATCAATCTGCTGGATTAGTTTTTTAAAGGGTGTACTGATTGTCGGTTTAACGAATTTTGTAATTTGCTGCCCGATAGCTTCCTGCCGTCCATATTTCAGGAGTGTGCACAAGCCCCGTGAACAACCTAAAATCTTTCCGTCTCTCAGAAAAAGGACTGTGTTATTCGTTGTGGATTCAATTTCCCGGGTCAACCTGTCGCGGCTGTCACGAACATCCTGGTACATCTTTACCAGTTTGTCGTTAAAATTCTTTAAGCGGTGGTATTTTTGCTCAATTTCCTGCAGTTCCTTCTTCTGGCCGGCAGAGATGCTGCTGATCAGAAGATCGTTACTAGCCTCGACATAGTTTTTAAGGGAGAAACCCAATCCCTCGATGGCCTCAACCAATAAAGAGTGGTTGCTAGCTTCATAGGGCAGAATCTGCATCCCCAGTGAGCGATGGTTATCGGCATACTTTGAACTCCAGATATCCAGTATGCTCTTCAGCTTTGAACCGTTTAGATTTTTCAAATCCGGTCCTGCAACAACAATGTATTCGGGAATTATTGGGAATTCCCCAAAAATCTTCAATCTTTTTCGTTCTTTTCCCGGAATTAAATTATACTCAAAACTGTTTGTCACAGCAACCATCGCTTTTTTGTCGATAACATTGAACAGGTTCAGAGGCTCCATTTTGGTCGCATAATTCTTCAATTGGCGGGCATGCACAACTCTGCATTTCTGCAACATGAAAAGAACCACCGGGTTAATCGCCAGCCAATCGTCGCATTCGGGAAAAAACACCATCTGATTTTCAATATCGGCAAGGCGGGTAATCTTTGCATCCCTATGAGCAACAACCAATCCTTTTAAACCGGCATTTGCAATTTTAAAGAGAGGTGTAAATTCGTAAAAGGTTTCCAGGTAAATTGCTTCATAATTACCGACAATGGAAATAGCCGAAGACTCTTTTGCTATCTGCTTAATTACCGGCAAATCATTGGTCAGTCGTTCATATTCCACGGTCAGCCCCTGGAATTTCTTCACCATTCCACCCAAATCCTCAAATAGTTTGGTGACATCCTTTGATATTTTTTGATTCGGTACAAAACACTTAACTACACTCACGGAAAACGTCCTCACTCACTATTGAAGATTCTTGATATTGACAATTAAACTCTGTTCGAGACGGTCCAGATCAATGGGTTTTGGAATAAAATCAACCGCTCCCAGACTCATTGCATCTTCGGCGACTTTCTTATCTCTGACACCGGTAACGATAATAACAGGGACAAATATGTTCATCTGCCTCATTTGTTCCAGAACTTCTATACCATTCATTTCCGGCATAATCAGATCCAGGAGTACGGCATCAAAGGGCTCTGTTTTCAGGTATTTCAGTGCATCAATCCCGGAATAGCAAATCACCGTTTCAAATCCTTTGTAATCCAGATATTCCGCCAGAAACTGGCAAACATTCGGTTCATCATCGACAATTAATATTTTATTTTTCGTCATTAATGATTAAGATCCTCCAATTAAACTCATTTTTCAACTAATTGGACAATTTCGTCTTCCGTCATCATATCAATGGATACCTGGGATATCTTTGCCACAGTCCTGATGGGTAGAGTCAGTTCGTAATCGATTTCCTGAACACCTTTCACCAGATATATCGTCATTGTCCACGGACCGGCAGCAATATTAAACATCGGATTAAAATGCTTAATCTGATCAATAGTCCCCGGAGCGTCGATTATTCGACTGACTGCATTGCCATTTTCATCTTTTAGAGAAACAACCGGGAAATAGCGATACTGCCCATAGGCAACACGCTTGATAAAATCCGATGTAAACAAATAATCGTTACCGGAGAAGGAGTACTCAATATAGGTTTCTCCCTCTTTTTTCCCTTTTATTTTCAGGGTCTCAATCATTTCCCTGACAATCTCCATTTTTATCCGATAATCGATTCGGAAGGAAAGCAAAACACTTTGAGAATTCATCGGCAGACGCTGAATGGTTGGCTCCCCGATATTAATTTCATAAGGATCATTCAGGATAAAATTCATAGTCTGCTCGAAACTATGAGTTTCCCGGACAAAATCCCGCACCCTGTCAGTAAAGGCATCCTGTGAAAATTGGTTTTGACTGAAGGGCTCCGGTTCACGGTATTGTTCCGGTTTCTCCTGAAAATCAGCAAGCAGTTTATCAAGGGCCGAACCGATGTCTTTGGTAGCCACAGTCATTTCGCGGATATCCTCAAGATTTTTGTCTTTGCCAACATCAAAGACCTCTTGTTCGGGAGTTTTCTCTTCTCCGGCGTTCGTTTTAATCGATTCTTTCACACGGGGATCGACGATTTCATCCAGGGCTTTATTGACGGTCATGATCAATTGCTCGAGGTCGGAGGATTTTTCATGGACCTGTTTCTTTGCCAGCGTTTCCCAGGTTTTCAAATCCGTCAGTTGCAAATCAACGATAAATTCACCCTTATCCCGGTGATAGGCGCCGGAAACAACATAATTTCTGGCATTCTGATAGGCGGGATTCCGCTTGATAACAGACAGAGTCTCATCCAGCTTTTCCGAGCGATAGGCTCGTACATAATCATTATCAGCATAATGATCGACAATAAAATCCACAAAACCCTCTTTCAGCCATTTTATTTCCGAGTCGGAATGGAGATTATCAAAGGACATCACCCAAAGATTGATGTCTGCTCTGACCGCTGTGACCATTATCATCGAAACGAAAAGAAAAAAACGGAGAAAGTCTTTCACTCGAATCACAATTTACCTACCACGGTTATTCATCATGCTGTTGTTTTACTATTCCTTTGAGTACATTTATGCTGTTTTTTTCTTATTGGTTAAGTTCATATAAATTTCCCTCTAAATCAAGCATTTTTCGGCTGAACGGCTCTCTTAGTGATTAATCTCATATTATTTTCCATAGGATTTACATGCTTTCTGATTTAATTTTTAGTGGATTTTATTAAATTTGGATGCGCTTATTCGGAAAGGAAATATTAATGAACTCTGACACCGACAACAGGCAATCATCAACTGAATCGAAACCCCTGAACTTCATTCATCAGATTATCGAGGAAGATAATACCACCGGTAAATTTAATAAGCGGGTTCACACGCGCTTTCCCCCGGAGCCCAACGGGTATCTGCATATCGGGCATGCGAAATCAATCTTCCTTAATTACGGAACGGCGGTAAAATATAATGGTAAATTCAACCTTCGTTTCGACGATACCAATCCCATCAAAGAGGAAGATGAGTATGTCCGGTCGATCATTGAGGATGTAAAATGGCTGGGAGCAGATTTCGAAGACCGTCTGTTCTACGGCTCCGATTATTTCCAGCAAATGTATGACTATGCAGTCGAACTGATTAAAAAAGGTAAAGCCTACGTTTGTGATCTGACGGCTGAAGAAATCCGCAATACCCGTGGAACTCTGACCGAACCGGGTACGGAAAGTCCCTACCGCAATCGCAGTATTGAAGAAAATCTCGATCTTTTTACACGCATGAAAGCCGGTGAATTTCCAGACGGATCACGAACTCTGCGGGCAAAAATCGACATGGCTTCGCCAAATCTGAATATGCGTGATCCGGTAATGTACCGGATTTTACACGCCTCTCACCACCGCACCGGTGATAAATGGTGCATCTACCCCATGTATGACTGGGCTCATGGTCTGGAGGATTCCATTGAAGGTATTACCCATTCCCTCTGCACCCTTGAATTCGAAGATCACCGCCCGCTTTATGATTGGTTCCTGAATGAACTGGGTATTTATCATCCTCAGCAAATTGAGTTTGCACGGCTAAATCTGACGTACACGGTTATGAGTAAGCGCCGTTTGCTGGAATTAGTGCAGAAAAAGATTGTCAATGGCTGGGATGATCCGCGAATGCCCACCATTTCCGGTATGCGGCGTCGCGGCTATACGCCGGAATCCATCCGAAATTTCGCCGAGCGGATCGGCGTTGCTAAAAGAGACAGTACTGTGGACGTTGCCCTGCTTGAATTCAGTATCCGTGAACATCTTAACAAAATCGCACCCCGCTATATGGGCGTCCTGAATCCTGTAAAAGTTATCATCGACAATTATCCCGAAGACCGGGAAGAATTTCTCGACGCTATTAACAATCCTGAAGATGAATCAGCCGGCATCCGGAAAGTGCCATTCTCCAGGGAATTATATATCGAAGCAAACGATTTTATGGAAGAACCGGTCAGGAAATTTCACCGTCTGGCGCCTGGTCGTGAAGTTCGTTTACGCTATGCCTACTTTATCACCTGCACCGACGTCGTCAAAAATGAAAACGGCGCTGTGACGGAAATTCACTGCACCTACGATCCGGCAACCCGCGGTGGTGATTCTCCCGACGGGCGACGTGTTAAAGGGACCATTCATTGGGTATCCGCCCGCCATGCCCGGACAGCCGAAATTCGTCTCTATGACCGCTTGTTCAATTCGGAAAACCCTGGCGGCGATAACTATCTGACACATCTCAATCCCGATTCACTGAAAGTATTGGATAAATGTTTCATCGAACCGGCACTGGCCGAACATGCCAAAGCCGGTCTGCGATTCCAGTTCG
>Ga0190359_1001447_pt1 | contig 14875 bp, 31 predicted proteins | sample 48721823_MG_FD_161269 | JGI IMG/M metagenome (GOLD analysis project Ga0190359, IMG submission 161269) | Hydrothermal vent microbial mat bacterial communities from Southern Trench, Guaymas Basin, Mexico - 4872-18-2-3_MG | ecosystem: Environmental > Aquatic > Marine > Hydrothermal vents >... | reverse complement strand
ACTGAGATCCATTTGCTTTCCCCATGAGATCCCAAACCCCTCACGAGATCCACCTGAGATCCTTGAAAATTTTCTTTGGAAGGGAAGAAAAAGTTTTTTCCTTGAGATCCTTTTTTTCCCCTTAAATTTTTACTCAGGACCCCTGGTATTGAGCTCGAAAAACCCAAGAAAAGCATGAAATTTTGTTCACTATTACCCATTCTTGGTCAGTTCCAGTGGAAATAAACCTTTGGTTATAAACCCCCAAAAAACCAGTTCAATTGTAGACTAATCAGGTGATCATTACCCATTTTTGATGAGTTTTATTTCCAGTGCTTCCACTGGAACTGGAAAAGTAAGTAACTATTTTTAGGAACTTTCTATATAATATTATATAATATAAAGGGTATAGTTAGTTAGTTATAGAGACTCTGCTGGCTCCAGTGGAAATGAATCTTTGCTTTTGTCAAGAAGAGTGTAAAACCTTAGGTTGGAAAACTGGTTCAAAAAATAAAGGGAGTGATGGCTCAGGTAGAAGTCTTCCAAAGCCTTTTAGCCAGCTCTACTGCTTCTTCTACTTTACCCTGCTTCACGAGTTTGGAGAATGTGAGGAACTCTGGGGTTCCGCGCTGGATCCCTGCTATTTCCAGCGCCTCGTTGAATAGTTTTGTTTCTTCTTTTCCATACTTGCTCAATTCCTCTTCTGTCTCTGCTCTGATGTATTTTCCTTTTGCTTCTTTGTGTGCTAACAGTACTTTTCTGAGGTTTGCTTCTCTCTCCTTCTCCTCGATGTTTCGCTGCATCGCTTTGAGTAGTTCCTGCCTCTTCAGTTCCAGGACCGCCAGGCGCTGGCGGAGCTGCTTTATCTCTTCCTCGATTTTTGCCAGCTCTAGCCTCTTATTGTCTCCCAGGATTTCGGCGAGGACGTTGTTGACTAGCTCGCTGATGTTGATTCCTCTCTGCCTTGCTTTGTTCCACAGCTCCTCGTCCACGTATACTGATCTAATGAACCTCTTGTTCATGGTCATTTTCCTGCCCTGCTTTTGTGAATAGGTCCTGCCCTTTCCACACTTTTATTTCCCCATCTTCTATAATAAAATAGCCATCTGCTTGTAATACTGTCAATAGAGCCTTAACGTTGTCCATGTCCTTTAATGGCACTTCAATCGGCACTACCTCGAACTCATTCGGGTAAATGCACACTTTGTAAAAACCACTGTTCTTGAACTCCACTTCTGTTATCCGCGTTATTTTCTCTGTGTTCACTATGTCGTATTGTCTTGATCTTGTTCTACAAATTAATATCGCCATCTTCTCACCCCCTCATTCTTCACCCCTTCGTGGTTTCAATACTGTCCATAGTTCAAAATCCGGGCACACGTGTTCCCAGTTCATGCCTTCGATCTCATGCCCTAGTTCGCACTCTTCCCCTTCTTTGTTCCAGTCGATCACAAAGTGCTGACACACCCAGCAGCAGGCTCTTACCTTCACCACCTTTCTCATTCTCTCACCTCCACCCTGCTTTTTCGAGCTCTTTCTCTACATCCTTAACGTTGACGTGCCAGAATGTGTTTCCTGCTCTAAGATAAGCTAAGAGCTCTTCGAGCGTTTTGAACTCGCCGATTTTTCTCCCACTCCAATACCCATTATAGTTCTTTGTTTTCTCGTAGAGCCCGTAACCTTTCTTGCGCTTGTAACGCTTAATAACTAGATAGACGTTTGCTGAGTGTCTTCTAAAACCAAGCTCCGTCACTTTTATCCAGACTTCGTTACTCATGCATATCACGCTCCTTTTCATCTTCTTCGTTTTTCTTTGCAAGCTCTTCACAAACTTCTCTGAACTCGCAGACTTCACAATATTCACTGTATGCAATGTTGATAAGTCCAAGACACTCCTGTTCTTCCCATTTGTCTTCCTCGTCCCATTCTTCCTCGTCGAAAACATAGATAGTATCCTCAACCTCAACGATCCATGCGTGTCTTTCTTCTTCAATCACGCTCATCACGCTCCTTTCTTTTAATGAGCCCTTCTCTTTCGAAGATATTTCTCATGATCCACCTTTCTACCGTTTCATATGAATGTCCGGGACAAAATGCCGCCACTCTACGTTTTTTGCCAATCCTAACGCTAAGCCAATTCCAGCCAGCGTCTATTGCCTCTTCTTTTGTTCTAAACTTGGCAGTTGTTCCACAAATGGAGCAAATCAACTCAATCACGGCCAACACGCTCCTTCACTCCCTCTTTAACCACTCCTCATATTTTCTTAGCGCGTATCTGTACTTTCTGCGAGTGTTTGGGTTCATGCGCTCGAGGTCCTCTTCTGTCAACCCTTTTCTGAGGAGCACCTTGACTTTTTCTATCACTGACGCGACTGTTGGCTCCTTGTAGCCCTTTGACAAAAGGTAAAGGGCGAAGGGTTCGAGCTCTGGTGGGACATTCACGTACTTGCTGCCGCTTGCGGGACCTCTAAAAAGCTTCATCGCCCGCGCCCCCTCGAGGAGTGCTTTTTGTACTCTTTTAAGATCTTTTCAATTTCTTCTTTATACTTCACAGCTTCTTTGCCGAGACCATTTTTGATTATCTGTTTAATTTTGAGAATGAGCGCGAAGGCGTTGGACAGGTCGTGATCCTCTGAAACTCTAGCTGAAATCCAGAACGTGGCGCTGTGCCCGTCGTGGGTGTCGAATTCTCTTTCTTTCCACGAGATGGAGATGGGGAATGATTTTCCCTTCCATTGGAGTATCTCGTTAAAGAGAGTGTTGTTCCTCCTTCTAAGCTCTTTTAGAATATAAGCTCTCATTGTACTTCTCTCGACCTTTTTCACGTCGCCTCGAACACTAAAGTCAATCTCGATCTTCATTCTCCTCACCCCGCTAAAAGCTGTTTTACTGATATCCGTTTGTTATTAGGTTGCCAAGTAGCATTGTTCTCTTAGCAAGTCTCATCCCGTGAGCACAGCCGACATTGAACTCAAGAAGCCCAATCGCGTACAGTAAGTGATTCCCTTTGAACCTCCTCTTAAGCTCTTTGATCACCTCGCTTTTCAAGCTGTAAGTTTTAATGACTTCCTCGACCACTTGCTCTATCTCATCCGCTTCTTCTTCCGTTACCCCGTACGCTTCCAGGATTGCAAACCTTCCTCTGTCGCTCATTCTAACCCCTCCATTGGCTCGATTATGAGTTTCTTGCCGTCTGTATAGACTTTCACGTAGTTGCCTGGCGCGAGGTCTGGAATCTTCTCCCTCACTTCTTTTGGAATCGTCACTACTGGGGTTTTTCCAACCACCCAAACTCTTTGAACAACAACATCACTCATTCTTCCACCTCCATCAAGGTTTTCAATGTTACCTATGTAACTTATGCTATATAAGTGTTTTGTTAACTCTTAGTTTATAACGCATCGTTTGAGGATGATCAGCTGAACGGGTGTTCAAGAAAAGTTCCAGGATCTAAAGTGAAAAATTGAACAATGTTCAATCCAGGCCCTCGGGACCATGACAAAGTGTTCAAAGTGGGACCTGGAAGATCTCAATGCCTTTTGATTTGAAGATGGGTTCCAGGTTCGCGTCGACTTCATAGCAGACAACAGCCAGTCGAACTGGTTTCGTGGGTTTATACTGCCTGAGGTACCAGTAATGATAGCTTTCCAGCTGTCCAAGGGCTCCCTTGCCTGCCCTGCCTTTTACCTCGAAGATCCAGATGTTCTTTTCAGTTTCCCCGACCGCGTCGATTCTGAGCTGTGTGAGCGCGGTCGTGGACTTGATTATTGATTCAGTGATTTTGAGTTCGTCGTATGTTATGAGCCCTTTCTCATAGAGTTCTTTTTTCCTCATGTACTCGTCTTGAAGGTATTTTGGAAGGTAACCCGTGCCGACTCTGACATCATAGTCAATGCGGATAAAATTGAGGTTCGTTAGGGATAAAAACTTGTGCCAAATGCGGGATTCTTCTGGTCCCATGTGCGGGTATCTCGGGATTATCTGCATCTTTACTCACCTCTCGATCAACCCCACGTTAGCGCCGCATTTCCCGTGATCAGGTCCACGTCGTCTCTGTCTATTGCCACGCCCACGAGCTTGCACCAATCCATGTAGATGAATTTCTTTGTCCAAATGTCCACGGGTAAGCCTAATAACCATAAAAGGAAGTCTTCCTTCTTTTCTTTGCGTAAGAACGCTTCTGGGATAAGCCCCACGAACTCACCCATTGTTTTCACCTTTTTCAAACCTTTTCCAGCCTTTCTTGACGTGCCACCATACCCAGATCCAGATCCCAGCTGTGAAGAGGATCCCCGATGCAATGTAATACAGCGCTTCCTCAGTCATACTCTCGCCCTCAGCCTTTCAATAACCCTCTCCGTTGCCGTCTTCTCTAACTCGTACTCTTCTAGCTTTGTTCTGAGCCTATCAAGGCGTTCATCCATTTCAGCCTCGTACTTCTCCTTCCTCTCCTCTATAACCTTGATTTTTGCCTCTGTTTCTTTAGTCCACTTTTCTATTAGCGCGTTAAGCTTCGCTTCTCTTTCCTCGACTCTCGCAACTGCGATTGCCTTAAGCATCTCCACGCTTGCCATGTACCTCAATTGTGTCAGCCCTGTTGCCGCTGGAATTAGTGTCTCGTAGTATAGGATTCTGGCTTCTATTTCTGATATTGTCTTGTCAGCGTATGCTGCGAACTCCTCTCTTGCCGCTGCAATCCTCGCTTCGAGCCTTGCCCTCAGCTCCTCGATCTGAGCATCGTAGACATCTAACTGTTGCTTCTCGATGACTTCTAAGTGCATTATCTGCTTTTGCAAGCCTTCAATTCTGATCTTAAGCCTCTCCAAGCGCAGAGTTGCTTCCTCAAGTGGATCAACGAGCTCTTCTGGCTTCCTGTACTGTTTCCAGAGCGCTATGTAAGCTTCAACCATGCGCGGCTCGACAATGAACTCTGAAAGCCTGGCCCTAGCTTCATTCTCGTCGATTTTAGCTGTTTTGAAGGCCCTTTCGATCTCATCAATCCTCAGATCGATAATTTCAGACTCTCTCCTGGTCCTTTCCTCCCAGTACCTGAATTGTCTTTCATCTTCGGTCCAATATGCGAGCTCGATAGCCCTCATAAGTTCATCGTCTGTTATGTATCCTTTTACATAGGCAGCTGCCATGTCCGTTACGAACCTTCTTGCCTCTTCTCTGAGGACCCTTTTTCTAGAGATCTCTAACAGCTTCTCGATCTTGTCATCGCTGTAACCCTGCTCAGCTAAATGTTCGATGTGATCTTCTAGCTTATCAATGCCGAATTCGTACAATTCTCTGATGTCGGTCTCCGTCCACGCTTTTGGTCTCGTGATTCTCCTCATTTCTGCCTCCATTGGCTCGGCAATGCTTACTCTCAGGATTGGGCTCATAACAACCCACGTCATCCATCCGAGACCGAAAGTCCATGAAATGTTTCTGATGAAGTTCCCCACGGCCCTTCCTGGGAGTTTAGTCCCGAAAACCTCAATATCGCCGATGATATCGAATATCGTCGCCAGTGCGTTGAAATCCCCCGTTAACGTGAAAAATTCAATCGCATTCATCCTTGCCTCTTCGTATGATACTGGTCCAGTCGGATAGAACATGTTCAACAGCCAGCCGTACAAACTGCCCCAGATAAGCTCAGTTCCTCTAAAAATAAGCGACATTGGGAGAAAAAGCAGGTGTACAAAAGCTCCAAGCGGGTCTTTTGGCGCTTGATCGATGATGTTGTCTAATTCTCTTCTGAGATCATTCACGATAAGGCTGAGGTTCTCTCTGATGTGAGCGCTCCTGATTTGCTCAGTCGTGGTCTGTATTTGAGTTAGTTTGCCCTTCATGTCCTCGGCAGTCTTGTTTACAGTGTCTATCTGAGCATCTCGTGATAATGATTGAAATGCTTTGATTGTCTCATTCATTCCCTCAAAGATCAGCCCACCAAGCAAACTCATACGTTTCTTAGCCATTTACTCTTTCACCCCCATTCGCGGTTTTACGCTTTGATACGGGTTCTCTGGTTTCTCGACCTCAAAGAACCAGATTAGAATGTGTGTGATTGGGTTCTTGGGTTTCCCGTAGACCTGTTTTGTCTCTGGATCGTACTGTAAATGCGCTAAATCGTCAATGAACGTGCCGATGAACCATGCGATTAAGCTGAGGATAAATACTTCGAGCATTGACAGTATGAAGTCATCAATGCTTGATATTGCATCTATAAAGCCGTTAACTTTCTCGTCCACCCAGCTGGTGAACTCGTTCCACTCCTTTCTGAGTTCCGCAATCGCTGGATCTATGACATCATGGATGTAGCCAACTGGATCCTCAAGGAATTCATCAAACTTCCTCTTGAACCAGTTGATCCAGCTCGTGACTGGATCAATTATCTCATGGATCCATGATGTTATTAGGTCCTTTGAGTTATGAAGTTGCTCCTGGAACCAGGAGCCTGCATCATGAATCCATTCTGAAAAGTCATCCCACAATAAGTTTAGTGAACTCCAGATTTTGCTGATTTCGTCTAAAGCATCCCTTACGCCGTCTTTTATCCAGTCTGGAATGAGATTGTAAACAATCGTGGGTAAGTTGCTAAGAAAGTTGCTAAAATCCTCATCCAAGTTCTCTACTTTGTCTTTCATCCAGCTGTAAGCACTCTCCAGCGCGAATATAGCTGGTTCGATGTGCTGCTTTATCCTGGTCCACGCGTTTGACAAAGAATCAGAAAGAGAGTTTATGACGTTCTCAACCCAAGGGACCCAGATGCTCTTAATCCAGCCAACTGTCTTTGTGAACCAGCCATACGCGCTTTCTATAGCGGACTGGATTTTCCTAACTAGCTCGGCAATCCAGCCACCAACGAGTGGAATATGCTCCTCTGCCCAATCCGCGATCCAATCAAGGAAAGCCATTTTTGATCACAACTCGATTTTACTGCCGACCCACTTTCCATACTTCGCCAGCCATTCTTTCACGTATTCTGGAACCTTCTCTGGGTCGTACTCCTCTTTCGGAACCGTTATATCGTGGAACTGTCCAGGTGGGAACTCCACTCTTATAACTACAGCCCTGTAGGTTCCCCTTTCGGGGTCAAACGTTGTGGTTTCGTATATTCTTCTAATCACGGGAGCTTTAACTTCCTCAGCCATTCGCACCACCTCAATATGTTATAATCACACATCCTATTAAGACTTTCCTCTCCTCCTGCCCACTACATATCCTGCGATCCCGCCGATTATGCTGCTCAAAGTCAGTAAAACCGTCCCGTCTTGCCGTATGAAGTAGAAGTAACTGATTCCGAGCGCGGTCAGGCACACGATCGCTGTAATTTTTATCATCGCGTTATCGTCCATTCCTCATCCCCCCCAAGTTGTCGTCATCACGGTTTTCTATACACTACACTACCTGCAAAAGCTGCCCTAACTGATCCCCTGTTCGCAACCGTGAGCTTGACGTATCCGCCCGCGGGCAGTGGTATCGCTGGATCTAGGTTTTTAACATCTGACCAGAAGTTTATGTAAATCCTCGCGAATCTCACACCACTCGAATCGTAGAACTCAAATGAGCCGAAGAGGTCCTTTGGATCTGGCGATAAAGTTTCAGAGGGATCTTGGTAAATTATAGCTGTTAATAATTCAACATAAACCGTCGTTCCAAGCGTGTTGTTGAACAGAGTTATTGTCTCGCTGCTTCCAGGATCAACGCCTCCAATGTTGTCCCCATAGCCGAGCTTGTTCTCCGTTGAGGCTTTTTCCCTCACGGTTGCGACGTCGACGGTTATCGTCGCGTTGTCTATGCTAATGCTTGCCGTCCCTTGGATTGTTGCGTTAACGTCTCCCTGTATGTTAAAAACGACCCCCGTGGCTGGTTTTATCTCGAAAACAGCCTCAGCTTCTGGAGTTACTGTTATTGTAGAGTTTACAACGTACGCGTTGATTGTAGTGTTAGTAATGTTAGCATCAACTGAGCCCGTTACAACAAAAGTCGTGCCTTCCCGCTGCATGACGTTCAAAGCCCAGTCTGGATAGCCTCTTGGCACTAAAACCACCCCTACAAGGATTATTAAGGCAAACAGGACCAGTAAAACCATTATCTTTTTTCTCATTCATATTACCCCCTTCTAGCGAAAGTTCTAAAGAAGCTAAACAGCGGTCTAATCAGCGACGCGATCCTCTTCGCGAGCCTCTCCTCAGCCAGCTCCTGCCTGTACTTTGTGTTCAACACTAAGTAAAAGCTGTGCTCGTAAGTGTCGTCCTCATTGACTGCCTTGATCCTCAATCGCGTTTTTGCCTCTGGAAGAGGATAATACTCCGACCACTCGATTATCTCGTTGTCCCCGACAAAATAGGTGTCCTTCTCGGCGGGGAAAAGCTGCTCATTGCCGTAGAAAATGGCAACTTTCAAAAGCGCTGCTGGCCCTGGAGGAAACCTTATCCTAACCATGTCGATGATGTCGCCCTCTACTTCTAGCTCGAACCACTTCTCCTGAGATGCTGGAACCTTGAAAGCCCTCGAATAAATCGGCATGGCTCAAATCACACCCCGTCAGCGTGGTAGAGTGTACTTGCTTAAATAATCTTACTTATTATGGATGAGAATATGAAGCTTCCTCGTTTTGTGCTGATGCCCACCAGTACAGTTTGATGTTGTCAGTTCCTGATGGTGGTGGGTTCTGATATGTGATTGTAATGTAAGTGCCGCTAACTGACACGTCAAACGGAGCGTTTGCATCTACTGTAAGGGGCTGTACGAAGTACCTCCGCGGTGTTGCATATAATTTGTGTTCAATGTTGAACTGCGTGGTAGAGCCGTCGCCACTAAAGGTTGCAATGCCGTCGCCCTCCGTTCGGAAGTGGTTTGGTGAATTAGGTATTGATATATGAGTATTCTTCAGGTGCAAACCTATGTGATAGTATGGCTGGTTGGATAGTACTGCAGTACTATTTGTTATATCAATTTTTCCCCCAATCCAAATAATGTACAAGTACCTTGCACTCAGATTTGTACCATATGCAATATGTGTAGTATGTCCATTATCTACGACTCTTGTTCCATGTAGGGTTATATTTGACTTTGTAGTTACAGTTGTTCCATCTATACCAAACACCTTCTCCACACTCTCGAAAAGACCTCCATCGAATTTCATTGCACTAACATATTTTGCTCCTTCTCCAATGTAAACTCCGTACTCAACGCACTGTATTATCGTGTTTGATAATAACACGCTTCCAACCTGCATTGATACTGTATAGTCTTTTACGTTCCCTATGTATATTCCAACAGTCCCTGCAACAGGCTCTGGGGATATTTTCCAGTTTGACACTTGTACATTATCAATTAAGAACTGATTTGCTCCTAACAATGAAATTCCATATTTAAACCTCGCTATGTGTATATTTGAAAGTCTTGTGATGTTCCCTTCTTGTGTATCGAAAATCATTGGATAGTCAACGTTCATAAAAAATATATCATGAATTAGCACTCTATTTAGTATTTTTGAATAAATTCCTTCCTGTTCGTTATCTTTAGTCCCGTATAAACTGAATCCCCCTAGCTCGACATAGTCAACAATTCCTGAGTTCTCTGCAAGTCTGAAAACCTTCTCTAGCGACTCGTCTATGTATATTTTTGTTTGCTCCCAGCCAGCTCCAACAATCTTGACATTGTTCTTATCAATTGCAACCATTTCAGATATTTCGTATGAGCCCGGACTTATAAATACATTCAAGTGATCAGTATAGTAGTTTTCTACTAGATAGTTCAATGCTTTCCCAAGCTCATTTTCCTTGAACTCAATCCTCCCCGTTCTCCCGTTCTTTGCCTTCACCACGTCGCCGTCCTTGAAGATGATATAATCAAACGCGTCTGGAGGTATCTGATAATTCTTAGTCATCTCTATAGTCTCGCCCTTCTCGTTAAGCAGCATTATATACCCCTTCTCGTCCATAACCTCACCACCTCACTCTACTTCCTTGTACCTTATCACGTAGAAGATCTTCGCTCCCGTGTCGAGCCCGCTCCACTCGATGACGATTGGTTCGTTAGCATCACCCACGATCCTCACATCTCTAAGCGTCACCATCGCGAACTTGTTACAGTAGATTTTTCCAAGCAGTTTTCCGCTGTTCTGGAACTTTGCTGCTATTTCTCCACTCGCGCTGTCAGTTGCAAGGTAAACGCTCCTCGTGTCAATCTTCTTTCCGCTAGTTGGAGTCAAAACTGTTACTGGGGAAGTAGCCGTCGACGTGTCGATCTCATCAGTCTTGGTCTGTTCTGTAGCCAGCGTGTCAACATTAACGGTTGCCTCGCTTGACTTTATGTGCACTTCCCGCACGTGTGGTCCAGGCATTGCTCCTCACTCCTCACTCTTCTACCTCATAAGTTATCGTAACGTATGCAACTTTAGCATTCGTTGTATCCTCGTTCACGTATTCAGCCGCCAAGGGCGTTCCAGCGTCAAACTTCCAGCTCTTCTCGCTCACAAACTCAGAATCGTCCCCAGTCGCATAGCCGTTCTCAGGAATAATCGCCATATTGCCGTACATAATTCGCACTTTCAGCTTCCCCTCAGTCCCAGCTGGAAATTGTATCCTCGTTCTTTTGAGCGTTAGCTGGCGCCCAGCTGGGTCAACGCTGATAGGCTTCCTCCCACTCGCTCCAGCCTCAGCCTCAATCTTTAGACTAGCCTCTTTTAGCTCTCCCATACGTCAGCCTCCTCGAATTGTAGAAAAGAGAAATCAAGAAGCCTTCTCGAGTATCAGCTCGATTGTGAAATTCTTTGCAGCGCCCTCTTGGTTAACAAGAGAGTAGTGGAACGTCGCAGACTTCCTGAATGGGATGTTAAGCAGTAATGCAGTGTTTGCAGTTGTTCCAAACGTGTTACAGAGCGCCTTATCCTTAGTAATCACGTACTCGTCAATCCTCATCGTGATTGTCGACTTTGTCGTGACTTCCCCATCCGCCTTGATGAGAATGTGCCTTATGATGTAGTCATCATCAGCTGTCCAGGAATTAGATTTCGTTTCACCATCCGCGACACTGCCCACGTCAATGAGCTTGATGATCGGGCTAACCAGCTCTTTTGAAGTCATTGTTCACCACCTCAAGCCCTCTCGTACTTCCCGACCATCTTCAAAACTACCTGCCAAGCGCTACCGCTTGCTGGAGCCTTGTCAGCGCCGCTGATGTTCTTGACCCTCACTGAGAGTGTCTGATCACCTGGAACCTCGATCGGGAAGTTCTTCAATGAGAACGCTATCATGCCGTTGGTGTCGTTTGGCGGGAGTGGAGCATTCTTAACGTCAATTCCATAACCGAGATTCTCCGCAACATCGAGCTCGAGAGGTTTGTTGTTCATGTAGAAAGTTAGTGCGAAATCACCCTCACTAACAGTGTCCCCAGTAATCTTCACGCCCACAAAGCCGTCAAACAGCACCTTCTCGGTTGTGAGTGGAGTTATAGCGAAAACCTCTCTCTCCTCATCTGCCTTCCAGACCTCATCAGTATCTAATGCAAGAGTCTTCACATAAACCCTGATGTTCTTCTTCACCTGCTCGCTGAATCTTGTTAGAAGCTCACCAGGAACACCCTCGCCGATTCCAAGTAACATTATATCTCCCTTAATCCTGCAGAGGGAAGCGCTGTCTCCCTCCCACTCGAACTTTGTTTCTGGAGGGATCACGTAGTAGTAATCTTCAAGGTAGAGAGGTCCAAGCACGTTATCCTTAGTCATCCTGAGAGGCGCAACGTCAGAGTCAATGTCCCCCATTTCAGTCTCCTCAATCTTCAAGTGCCCAAGACCGCTCGAATTAGTGCCCATCTCCTTGATCACGTATGCGACACGCTTAGGAGTCTGGTAAAGCACTCCTTCCTTTAGATACTTGTCAAGCACCCACAAGGTAGCCATTCTACCTCACCTTTTCCCTCTTTACGGTGTTGAAAAAGGAAAAACAAAGCCCTCATGGAAGAGTAACGCTCTCCACTTTCCTTTTTCCCTCTTCAAGCTCTCTGAGCGTGTAAGCCCTCTTCTTTCTCTTGAAGTTGTAGTTGTGCCTGATCATTGCAGCGGCACGATTAATTCTGTCTTCAATGGTTACCTTGGGCATTTCCTTGATCTCAGCGATCTTCGAAGCCATGTAAGGATAGAACTCGCTTGCAAAGTCGAGGTACTTACCGATACCAAACTCGACACCAGGAATCAATCTGTCGGCACCTTTTCCGAGAATCCCTGCAAGCCAGGTCTCATCCCCAGCAGCCTTTCTTCCCTCAACCCACTTTTCCTTAGTCCTTGCATCACTCATAATTCTGTGCCAGCTGTCCGCAACGGCAATGGCAGCTTCCGTTGGAGAGACTTTTGGATTTTGGACTCCGTACAGGTAGTAGCCCTTCGCTGCCCTCACTCTATCTAACAACTTCTTTGCCCCCAATTCTGGGGGCTTTACAGTTACCTCAGGCATTTTTTCCACCACCTCTAAACCAGTTATCTGCATTCTCTATTTTGCATTTAAACCTTAAATATCTTTCTATTTGCGAAATGAAGGGTATACCCCCCTGGGGTACCCCAGCACATCCTACCCCCCTGGGGGGGTATACCTTTTTAAGAAATGAATGCAAATACATAACTGGTGATGCCCAAATGTGGGAGATCGACTTTGTAGAGAAATTAAAGAACCTGTTGTTAAACAGAGAATGGCAGACCATCAGCGTCTACAAAAGCAAAAACGAAGTCCTCGTCTACGTGGACGGCAGGCAAGAGCTAAAAATGCCAGTAGAGATTGAGGAGGGCGCGGAGAATGAGTGAAGAAACAAACCCCGTCGCACTAGAAATCAACCAGATAAAAGAACAGCTCAGCCAGCTCTCGAAGGAAGAGCTCATTGATAAGCTCGCAATGTACGAGTTCGTGTTGCCAAAATTAGGGCCCTTCGTGAAATGGGCAATGGACCACATGTACGACATCGTTTTAGCCAAATGGAGAATGGGCAGGCAAGTCATCGGTTACTTAGTCGGCGTTGAACTCGTGCCAGAACGCCTAGTCATCCTTGCTGATGAGGAAATCAGAGACTACACGAGGAAAAAAATCGTCCACGAGCAGCACATAGTGTACGCACCCTTGAAGGAGTTAACGTACTACGACATCGTTTTGGGTAAAACAGGAGAAGAAGAGTTAGAAATCTGATAAGAACCGCGGGGGTTGGAAAGAAAATGATCGATGAAAAAACCCTAAGAAATATGAGGTTATACGGCGGTAGTTTCGTAGTAAAATTGGCAGAACTATATCTCTACGCGGATGAGCAGAACAAGAAGAAACTAGAAAACTGCTTTAAGGAGTATTTTGAGGAGTATAAAAATTGGTAAAAACTTCGGGAGGTGGAAAAAATGTGCAAACTAAAATTTGAGATCATTGTTGAAAGCCCACCTGCAATACACCACCTATTCGACATGCTTAAACCCATCGTAGAACATAGAGACTTTATAAAAATAAAAATAACAAGAGTAGAGGAGGAAGAAAAATGACTGGAAGCTTGAAGCTCCCGATAAGAAACCGCACAAGGTACGAGTACAAGTGCCCACACTGCGGGTGCAAGAACATTAGATACGAGGAATGCGCGAGAGTCGTCTGCGACTACTGCAAAAAAGAATTCGTGCCCGAGCCGAGGTGGTAGAATGAAACACTACAACGCAATCGTTATTGAAGGTGGTGCGATACTGAAAAAGACCTTCGAGGCAAACAGCCCACAAGAAGCGTGGAAGAAAGCTAAGGAAGACTTTGAGAAAAGGTTAGGGGTCACTTTATCGGATAAACAAATTATAATAGTTAAAGTGCCCGAGGAGGTGGAAAAATGACTAACTGGAAGGAATTAACTGGAAAAAGAGTGCTCCTGCGGGAGAAAAGATCTGCATATGTTGAAGAAGTGAAAATCTTGGAGTTATCCCCAAGCGGGCGATACATCAAAGTTGAATGGATGATAGGAAAGCTGAAAGAATGGCGTGACACTAAGGACTTTAACTTCCTCTATGAACTTGCAGAAGTGCTCGATTAACACACGATCAAAGGCAATGATGACGGCAACGCCCGCTGACCTGATGATTGCGAGCCAGGCTACTGAGCCAAACCCCCTTCTTCCTATTTTGTGAGGATCCTAAGAATCAGCCTCAAATTCTATATTTTTATAAGACACCCTTGGTTTTTAACCAAAGGTTTCCTTCCACTGCAGCACCCTCAAGGAGATCCCCACTCACCCACGTTGCCGTGAGTGAAGGATCTCAATCACTCCACTGCAACCCTAAGCAAAAATTGCGAAAAAACTTGGGAAACCACGAAAAAGAACGAAACCTTTTCAACGCTAATACCCCCCGTGTCCCTTAAAAACTTAAGACTCTCCCATCCCACCGCCGCTCTTCCCCCTTCCCTCTTCCCTCTCCCCTCTCGTGTGTGATCCCCTTCCTCTTTTTCCTCCTCGTGCGTTCTTCTCCCTCTTCCCCTCCCTCTCCCTCTCTCGTGTGTGTTCCCTTCTCTTGTGATCCCCTCTTATGTGATCCCCCTTCCCATGAGATCCCCAATGAGATCAAGAAAACCCCCCAATGAGATCCCCTTAAGAGTTGAATTTCTCCATGAGATCCTCCCCATGAGATCGCAAGCAACCCCCAATTTGCCTTTGAGATCCCCGCTGAGATCCTTTCCATGCAGCCCCTTTTGCAAGGGGATTTTCCCTTGAGACCCCATGAGATCCCCCGTGAGATCCTTTCCATGCGAGCCCTTTTGGAGTTAGGTTCCCCACTGAGATCCATTTGCTTTCCCCATGAGATCCCAAACCCCTCACGAGATCCACCTGAGATCCTTGAAAATTTTCTTTGGAAGGGAAGAAAAAGTTTTTTCCTTGAGATCCTTTTTTTCCCCTTAAATCT
>Ga0190359_1001445_pt1 | contig 14886 bp, 13 predicted proteins | sample 48721823_MG_FD_161269 | JGI IMG/M metagenome (GOLD analysis project Ga0190359, IMG submission 161269) | Hydrothermal vent microbial mat bacterial communities from Southern Trench, Guaymas Basin, Mexico - 4872-18-2-3_MG | ecosystem: Environmental > Aquatic > Marine > Hydrothermal vents >... | reverse complement strand
CATCTTGAATTTCAAAAGTTCAAACTTCACCCTTTTGTAGCTGAGATATTAAAGGACGGCACACTCGTCCAATATGGAGCAAAAACAGCCCCGGTTGGAGGATATTTTTCTATTCCAAAACTCGCATTTGATGGGGGTGTTATTATTGGAGATTCAGCCAGCCTATTCATCAGCCAAAAAATAAAAGGGATTCACGTTGCTATGAAATCAGGTATGCTTGCTGCTGAAACAATCCTGGAGGCGCTTCTAAAAAAAGATTTCTCTTCTGCTCAACTTGAGCGATACCAAACATCTCTATATAAAAGTTACATAGGCAAGGAACTTTACAAGGTAAGAAATTTTCATCAGGGATTTCAGAAAGGTTTATGGGTAGGCCTTATCAAAGCAGGATTCCAGTATGTGTTAGGGGGGAGGATCTTGAAAGGAAGACTTTCTACAAAGGCCGATTTTGTCCACCAGAAAAAGGTAGTTGATTTCTATGGAGTTTCCTCTCCTACAGACGAACAGAAGGGTAAAATAAAATTTGACGGAAAGCAAACCTTTGATAAAGAATCTGATGTGTATTATTCAGGAACCATCCATGAGGAACAACAACCTGCCCATCTCAAGATACTTGACCTGAATATTTGTTATACTAAATGCAGAGAAGAATACCAAAATCCATGCCTTAGCTTTTGCCCTGCTAATGTCTATGAAATGGAAATTGATGAGAAGACTGGTAAGCAAAGCATGAAGCTAAATTTTTCTAACTGTGTCCATTGTAAGACCTGCGACATAAAAGATCCCTATGAAAACATCACATGGGTAACACCTGAGGGAGGAGGAGGTCCAAAATACACTGTTATGTAGAAAAGTGCTGTGGCCTCCCTAACAATATCTAATTTTATCTTGACACACTATAATTGTTTTATTTATAGTTAAAATATAGCTAAAATATAGCTATATTTTAATCTAATTTGAAAGGTACAATCATGGATATAATCAGCGAAATAGAAAAAATTGTAGGAAAAGAAAATGTATTTTCTGATCGCGTGGAATGCATATGCAATTCACGGGATATGTCAGTGCATGTAGGAGTTCCGGATGTAGTGGTTTATGCCCAGACCACAGAGCAAATCTCTTCCATTATGCGCCTGGCCAACCAGGAAAAAACTCCTGTGACAGTCCAGGGTTCAGGCACAAGCACCACTGGCGCATCCCTTCCAGTAGAAGGCGGCATACTCCTGGATGTACATAAGATGAATAAAATTCTGGAAATCGATAAAGATAATTTTTATGCAAGGGTAGAGCCAGGAGTCATTTGTATGGATTTGAACAGAGCCCTGGCCAAACAAAATCTTATGTTTCCTCCTAACCCTGGAAGCGAGCTCATTGCCTCAATAGGCGGCATGATGTCTACCAACTCAAGCGGACACAGGGCTGTTAAGTATGGCACAGCAAGAGACTATGTAAAGGCCCTTAAAGTAGTTCTCGCTGATGGAACTATCATTGAAACTGGTTATAAAACCCCAAAATCATCTATGGGCTATGATCTGAACCATGTCTTTGCTAGCTCCGAGGGGACTCTCGGGGTAATTACAGAGATTACTGTAAAAATACGCACCCTCCCGGAATACACTGCTCTCGCCCTGGCTATGTTTCAGAATCTTGATGCTGGTGGTAAGGCAGTAAGGGATATTATCGCATCAGGCATACAACTTACCGCATGCGAAATACTGGACAAATACAGCCTCAAGATTGTTCAAGATCATATTGACAGGGATGTGAGCAAGATAGAGGCCATGCTTATCCTCGAGCTGGACGGCGCCAAGGAAATAGTTGCCAGGGATATGGAAAGGATTAGTGAGATATGTAAAAAATACAATGTGGAGGACTTCACCTGGAGTGATGACCCGGCCAAGACTGCCGAAATAATGGAGGCAAGAGGAAAACTGGTGCCAACGCTTTCAAGGATTAAACCAGGTTACAGGCTTGTTGCAATATCAGAAGATCTTGGCGTTCTCTCATCTAAGATCCCTGAGACTATTAGGAAGGCGCAGGCAATAGCGGATAAATATGACCTGCTGCTTACGACCTTTGGCCATATTGGAGATGGGAATGTACATACTACCTTTGTAACTGATATGCGAAGTCAGGATGAATGGAACAGGCTCAAACCGGCTGCAGATGAACTTGCTGAAATTGCCCTTGAAATGGGAGGCACCATTACCGCTGAACACGGAACCGGTCTTGCCAGGGCGCCGTATATAGAAAAACAGCTGGGACCGGCATTGGATGTTATGCGATCCATAAAAAAGGCCCTTGATCCGAATGGGATACTGAACCCAGGCAAGATGGGATTAGACAAAAAGAAACATGATAGCTATGATTACTTTGCATTCAAATCCCTTTTGGAGCATCCAGAGGGGCTCAACTCCTTTGGTTATGATGCAGACAATGAGATCCTTGCATGTATCAATTGCGGCTTCTGCCGTTTAGGATGCCCTACCTATGACGTGACCCAACTCGAGTCACGAAATGCCAGAGGAAGGAATATCCTTGCATTCAATTTAATGACAGGGGAAGTTGGTCCCTCCAAGGAACTGGCAAATTCATTCTATACCTGCACCACCTGTAACTCCTGTACCCAATTCTGCCCTGCCCATATTCAGGTAGATGAAATTATTCAAAGAGGCCGCGAAAAGCTCTTTGCCTCCGGTTTTACTCCTGAACCAGTTATGGGGCTGAGAGACAGCATCCTTAATACAAATAATGTTTACGCAGCTTCAAAGGAAGACAGGGTTGCCATCTATCCCTCATCCATCAAGAAAAGGCTTGAAACCGGTCAACTTAAAAAAAAGGCGGATACTCTCTTATTTATGGGTTGTGTCTCAAGTTACTTAGATATGAAAATAGTGCCAAGCTTTTTTAAGATCATGGACGCCGCTGGTGTTGATTACTCATTGCTTGGTAAAGATGAGATCTGTTGCGGGTTTCCATTGCACCTTATGGGAGATCAAGAAAAATTTGTGCAAAACGCCAGAAACGTTATTGATCTTATTAAGGCAACTGGGGCAAAAGAGCTTGTAACCCCCTGTGCCGGTTGTTATAAAACATTTAGAAAATACTATCCTGAGGCAGGGGATCTGGGAGTTAAACTTTTCCATTCTGTTCATTATATTCAAAGGCTAATCGAGGAGAAAAAGATACAATTGGGCGGTAATCTCGGCAAAAAGGTCACCTACCATGATCCATGTGACCTGGGCAGGGCTTTTCAGATATTTGATGAGCCGAGGGAGATACTAAAGGCCATACCTGACATTGATTTCGTTGAGATGAACAGAAACCGCATGATGGCCAGGTGCTGTGGAGGTGGGGGAAGTGTCATGGCCCTGGAGCCAGAGCTCGCAGCAGATATGGCAGCAGTCAGGGTAAAAGACGCTGTGGAGGTAGATGCAGAGATAATAGTGTCTGGTTGTTCAGCCTGCAAGGATAATCTCAGAAAAGGGGTAAAGGCCATTCCTAAAGATGAACGACCAAAGATGAAGGTAATGGATATTACCGAAATAGTGGCTAATTCTATTGTTTAGTGTTTGTTGGGTTTGTAGTTTTTATAGCAATTTAACACAACAAACCTAAGAAACCCAACAAACTCAAAAACCACTAAAAAAGGAGGATAAAAATGACAACAAGTAAATGGATGCATGCAGGAACCGTTGTCAAGATGAATGCCATCAATTATCCAGATAAATTAGGGTGGCAGGATAAAAATAATGAATGTACATTCAAGGAATGGAATGAGAGGGCCTGTAGAGTTGCGCATGGTCTATCAGACATAGGCGCTGGTTACAAGGATAGGTTTGCCGTATTAGCATTTAACCGTGGTGAGTGGATGGACATATATGCCGGGTGCGCCAAGGGGGGCCAAATCATAGTTCCATTAATGTTTCGTCTGGCGCCACCGGATATAGAATATATTGTCAATCACGCAGAATGCAAGGCCTTTATTGTTGAGAAGCCCTTTGTGGAGATGATAGATGGCATAAAAGACAAACTTCCGGTCCCAAAAGATGCCTATATTTATTTAGGAGAAGGCCCAGTTCCCGATGGGTATATAGGCTATGAAGATTGGCTGGCCAAATCATCCCCGGAAGAGCCTGATATCATGGTAGATGGAGATGACGTATGGACCTTTATGTATACCTCAGGAACAACAGGAAGGCCCAAAGGTGTGGTCAAAACCCATGAAAGTTATCATGCCCAATATGTATTAAACATTATAAACCAGGGTGTCAGGCCTACTGATAAGGTGATGCTGGTAATGCCAATGTGCCATGTGAATTCTATCTTTTATTCCTTTCCCTATACCCTGCTGACTGCACCGGTATTTGTTTATAATATGGTTAGCTTTGACCCTGAGGACCTGCTTAAAACCATTGAGAAATACAAGATTACTTTTACCTCCCTGGTACCCACACATTATATTATGATGCTTGCTCTCCCGGATGAGGTTAAAAACAATATAGATGTATCTTCCATAAGGCAGTTATTAATATCGTCTGCTCCGGCCAGAAAAGATCTTAAGCTTGCGATTATGGATTATTTTAAAAATGCTGAGCTTTGGGAAGCCTATGGCACTACTGAGGGTGGTTTAGTGACTCTTCTGCGGCCGGAATATCAGTTTGAAAAACTTGGCTCTATCGGCAAGGAGATCTATGGCACAGACAGAATCAAACTGCTTGATGAAAATAGAAATCCTGTACCAGATGGCGAGGTAGGTGAGGTTTATTACAGAACTCCCATGATCTTTAAGGAGTACTGGAAAGAACCGGAGAAAACCAAAGAGGCATTTGAAGGAGAGTGGTCAAGCGCTGGAGATATGGCTAAGCGGGATAAAGATGGCTTCTATACCTTGGTAGATAGAAAAGCAAATATGATAATAACTGGCGGGGAAAACGTATTTCCGTCCGAGGTAGAAGGCGCTGTTGGTGCCCATCCTGCTGTTAAGGATATCGCAGTAATAGGTGTTCCTGATAAAAAATGGGGCGAGGCAATAAAGGCCATTATCATTCTGAATGAAAATTATGAGCCAAGTGATGAGCTTGCAAAGGAGATAATGGATTTTACCAAGGGTAAAATTGCAGGGTTCAAAAGACCAAAATCCGTTGACTTTATAAAGGAAGAAGAAATGCCCAGGACAGGAACTGGAAAGATCTTACACAGGATACTGAGAGAGAAATATGGCAAGTGGAGTGACGCCTAAAGAAGTAGGCAGTAAGCAGCGCCAAGTAAACCCAATAAACACAGTAAACCCAACAAACACAATAAAACCAATAAAACCAATAAAACCCAATTGGAGGAAAAAAGACATGTTGACAAAAGCATTTATACCTTACAAGGGCTACTATTCGACACCATTTTGCAGATGGCAGGGGTCTATGGCTAATGAAAATTCTATAAAATTAGGAGCAACAACAGCCAACCGATGGCTGACAAAAAATAATTTTGACCCCACTATATTTGACTATTTGTATTTCGGGATAACCATAGCGCAACACCATATTTTTTATAGTCATGCCTGGGCAGCGGCTATGTTAGTCAATGGCGCCAAAGATTTACCTGCCCTCATGGTCAATCAGGCATGCACTACATCAACTACCTGTATAAATCTTGCTGCCACAGATATAGAACTCGGAGCCTATGAGACAGGATTTGCCCTTATGACAGATCGCTGTTCCAATGGCCCGCATACTATCTGGCCACGGCCCCTTGGTCCGGGCGGAGAGGTAGAGTCAGAAAACTGGATGATGGACAATTTTAACTCAGATCCATGGGCAGGCCTAAAGATGATCCAGACGGCTGAAAATGTTGCCAGAGAGATAGGAACCACTCGGGAGGAGTGCGATGCCGTCACACTAAGGAGATATGAACAATACCAGGATGCCCTGGCCAATGATAGGGCCTTTCAGAAAAGATATATGTTTTCCCCGGAGGTCAAAATCTCTAAGAAGAAAACCATGTTGGTAGAAGAAGATGAGGGTGTGACCCCGACCTCAGCCGAAGGCCTGGCCAGACTAAAACCTGTTGAACCAGGAGGCGTCCATACGTTTGGCGCACAGACATTTCCTGCGGATGGGAACTGCGGTTTTATAGTAACCACTCGGGATAATGCCAAAAAGCTGAGCGCAGATCCAAATATAGAGATTCAGATTGTCTCATATGGCTTCGCAAGGGCAAAAAAAGGATATATGGCTCAAGCCCCTGTTCCCGCTGCACAGATGGCGCTTGACAAGGCAGGGATAAAAGTAGGGGATTTAAAGGCCATCAAGACCCATCAACCCTTTGCCATAAATGATATCTATATGGCCTCTAAGATGGGTATGGATGTTAATTGGATGAACAATTACGGAAATTCTATGATCTACGGCCACCCTCAAGGCCCTACAGCCGGCAGGATAATTATAGAGTTATTAGAAGAGGTCGTTATGCTTGGGGGCGGATATTGTCTTTGGGCAGGGTGCGCCGCTGGCGATACAGGAGCAGCCATGGTATTTAAGATAAGCTGATAAAAAAGTGAACTAAAGTTATAAGTGCCTAAAGTGCCTAAAGTTCAATACTGGTTACTGGTAATTACTCAATAGCCTGTTAATTTACAAGCGCTAAAGCCTAATGATAATATAATTTTTGATATTGTGATTTTGGATTTAGAAGATTTAGAAATTGCTTAGGATTACAGATAATCTTATCCTTAACTTTAGCTCACTTTAAATTTTAGGCACTTTTAACTTTTCCCCCAGCTAAAACCGCAGCCCCAATCGCGGCTGTCAGGCGGGGTTCTTCTGGCACAACAATCTCAAAACCTACTATCTCTTCAACTGCCTTAATCAGCCCCACATCCCTTGCCCCACCGCCAACCAGTGCGTAATCTCTTTCAATCCCAACCCTCTCTGCAAGGCTATTAATCTGTGCTGCCAGGGCCCTGTGTATCCCGGCCAGAAGATCCTCTTTGGAAGCTCCCTCAGCTATTCTCGATATTGCTTCGGTCTCTGCGAAAACAGCGCATCCGGTGTTAAAATCTATCCTTTTCTGTGACTTTAGGGATAGCTCCCCTATCTCTTCCACTTTTACCTGTAAAACGTTTGCAATTACCTGTAACACCCTGGCGCTCCCACCAGCACACTTGCCACTCAATAGAAATGTGAGCGAATTTCCCCTTTCATCAATCCGAAAGGCCTTGCTAAAGAGATCACCAACATCAACTGCTGTCCTTACCGAGGGGAAAAGATAAAATATGCCCTTGCTATGACAGGATATGTCAGTAACTACATCATCTGCAAAGGTTACACTTTTTGCGCCGTACCCAGTAGCAACTAAATACAGAATATTATTCGAGGACAGCCCTGCTTTATAGAGTAGCTTCTCTTTAACCCTTTCAGCAGCTAATTTATAATTTCCTCCGGAGGGCATTACATAAGACCCTACGATCTTTTGATCGCACATGAGTATACCCTTTGAAAAGGCAGAACCTATATCAATCCCAATCACGCATACCATAACTTTTTTCACCTACCTTAATCTTGCATAAAATCTTGCTAATCTAACCTTTTTCTAAACCTTTTGACTGCTCCTGAAAAAACAATTAATCCGAGAATCATCAAAGACAAAAATTGTGGCCACAACACTTCCAAACCCACCCCCTTCAAAAAGATGCCTCTTATAATAACCAAAAAATACCTCAGGGGATTCAAATAGGTGAGCCACTGGACTACCGTTGGCATACTTGCAATGGGAAAGACAAGATCCGAAAGGAGTAGGGATGGAAGAAAGGTAATGAGCAAAGCAACCCGGAGGAATAATTATGGCCATGGTTGTCCGTCCCTGATCAAGTGATAAAACTCTTTTGTGGTCACAAAAACCGTCATCCCATCCTGTGCAAGGAGATTGATAAATTAATAGGCTAAAAAATCAACAAACAGTTTCGGCAATCCCAGGCGTGAAAAATACTTTGCAGGTAGGGCAAACGCTCACCCCGGACTTCGACTCAGCCGCCATGGGCCGTGTGCCGATTTTGCAATATTCCAAGCAAGATCTCTACTTACTCCAGGTTTCTTTAGCTCCCGGTAGCCTCGACATCCCCATTGTTTCCAGAGATAACACCGAAGCCGTCGTTTTACCCACGAGTCCAATTCTTTTAGGATATAACGCACCTGTGTGAAATTAAAATACCCCTGCCAGCCTAACATAAAACGGCGAAGTTCTTTAACTATCAGCTCAATGCGCCTTCCTCGAATTCGACAGGTAATCTCTCTGATCCTATACTTAAAGCGTTTTATCGATTTGACACCGATGCGTCTGTTCAGTTTAGGGCTGAAGGTAAACCCTGGAAACTGACGTCTCGATGGCCGATTAACAGCACTTTTCGCCTCATTTACAGAGAGTCTCAAATGACAACTCAAAAATCGGCTTACACTTCCCGGGACTCTCGATCCTGCACGTTTGCTTTTGACATATATGTTACAGTCATCTGCATACTGCACGAACCGGTGGCCTCTACGCTTTAGGTTGTCAAGCAATGGGTTCAAGTAAGCCGCGGAGATAGCGGGCCTCCTAGAGGAGTTTCCGTTTCCACCATCAAAGGCTTCCCTTCATGGTCTACACCGGAGTTCAAAAACCGCCGAATCAGAGTATTTACCCGTCTAACTGAAATACGTTTTTCAACCTCACTCATCAGCTTATCGTGATTTACTCGGTCGGAAAACTTCTCAAGGTCCATGTCAACAACCCAACCATATCCCTGTTTGAGATATCTTTGAGATTGTTTAACGGCCTGGCGGGCGTTCCTTCCCGGTCTGAATCCAAAACTGGAATCAGAAAAAGTTCTGTACCAGCTTTGCTGCAATACCTGCAATAATGCCTGCTGGATAAATCTATTTGTTATGCGGAACTCCTCATGAAATCAGAAGCGAAAGATTCTTTCAAAGGACCTAAAATTGGCTCCAAATCTGATGGATTAACAATTTTTACGGACAAACCTTCTTGCTCAGCCTGCCTTCTAAAGACCTCATCTGATGAAGAGTTTCCAGTTAAGATTAAAATATCGGCCCACTGGTTCATCGCCTGGAATGCACCTTGAAATAAATCTTTTACCTCCTTTCCTTGCGGAGCTTCATCTACTACACGCGATAAAAAATGCCCAAAAACATAACAGCTATTTGCGTCGGCTGAATTAGCCTTGTTATGTTGTAATTTTATTTCTATATGCTACATTATTCATGATACTTTTCACCATGCATAACTTGTCTTGCTGATGATATATCAAAGTCAATGGTTTCATTTCCAGTTACTTCATTTTTAAGATGATTTTGTACAATTCTTAAAATTTCCTCTGCATCAAATTTATCCCCACAAATGGATGAATAGTATTTTGCGACTCCATTAATAGTTGGTCTTGATGATATGTTTTCATTTGTCCGAGCTTTATCCATAATTTTAAGCACACTCAACGCCAGTTCATAAAAATCATTTTCATATAAAATATTCAGCCCCCGGAAATAATCTACTTCAATAAAATCGAATTTACGCTCTATTTTCACAATACTTTTTCCTTGAATTTTTAAAAAATAATGTCTGAGTTCCGAGCTCTCATTCCTCGACTCGGAACCAATCCCTTATTTGTTTATGTCAAAACCCCCAGACTTCCGCCATATCTTCGATATCTGGATCATCATATCTTTCCATCGTTGCAAGCCATTCCGACATATCTTCTTTTATCGCCTCTTTCAAGGCTGAGAAAGTTTCTTCAGACACCTTGCCGTCTTCATATAAAAAATTCATTTATATAGAAATCCACGTTTGAGTTGTGTTTATCAATTGTTTTTTTGTGACAAACCTTTGGCGGAAAGCCACGTTCCAAAACCAGAAATCAATTTTTTATTTTCTTTTCTTATCCGTTTACATTCTTCCTCATACTTTTCGTAGTCCATGATATATCCTCTTTTTTAGTGATATAACGTTGAAAATGAGCTGACACAAAAGCCGCCAAAGTCCTTGAATTCACGAAAAATCGGCTCGGCTTTTGTGGTCAGCTTCCTTGTTTAGTTATGCAATATTATAGACGCTGCTACTCCTCAAATACTCCATATTGTGGGGGAGCGTTACCTTTCTTTTCAATCAATTTCGGAAACCCGTTTTCTTCCGGCTTCATTTCTCGAATTTTTTCTACAGTAACTTTATGAACCAATTCATCCCCATAATCAAACAGATACCAAAATGTAAAATCCTTTGGTAGATCTAAATCACGTAATTCAGTTTCAGCAGCAGACTTAGATTGTTTCCCATAACTTGAATCAATATGCTCACCAAGAGGATTTGCTGAATACTCATTGTCCCTATCAAATAAATTTTCACCAAGATAGAAGGAGAACATATGATCATTATCCCATTCAAATAAATCTTGAATACTCATATGAAGATCATATAAAGTTTGTTTGTCGTTAATTTCAATAACTCTTGAAATCTCTTCTTCAATCTCATCAAATCCCATTCGAATTAAATCTATTTTCATTTGATAGATCAATGGCGGTTTTGAGAGAATTGTAAACACTTCTTCATATGTTTTTGCGATAGACGCTGCTCTTATTATTTCAGCATTCTTAACTGGGTCAAGATAACAACACCTCTTGTATTTTTTCCCGCTGCCACATGGGCATTTATCATTACGATTTATTTTTATCATCATGGTTAAATCTATCTATTTTTGATTAGGCATAACGACCGAGTTCAGGCACACTGGTCTGGATCGACCTTTTCTGTTTCAATAACGCCTGGCCCCAGCGTCGCCTGCAATGATTTGTTAGCAGGCACCGAAAATGAAGAAGGCTCCAATGATAATGAGAATCCAGAGGATAAAAAAAGAGCAGGGGCAAGTTCTGAAGTAGGTGCCTTGAGGCAATTTCGCCTCCCGTTGTTTTGATTTGCCTGTAATAATAAAATCATCAGCATAGCGGACGAAGTTGACACGGGATCGGCGGAGGACTGCACAACGAACGGCTTCTTTCAGTCCGTCCAGCGTCATGTTTGAAACCGTGGGACTGATAATCCCACCTTGCGGGTTCCCTTTTCGTGTGGGGTATGTTATGCCGTTCTCTACATAACCCGCTATCAGCCACTTACGAAGAACGGCTTTGTCCATCATAATATTGCAAAGCATCCATCCATGCGAGATATTATCAAAACAAGCTTTAATATCTCCTTCTAATACCCATGTAGCCGAGTTTGGCTTTGACAGGGCATTAAAGGCCGCTTGAATGGCATCGGCACCTGATCGGCCTTCACGAAAGCCGTAAGAATCCCTGTCGGCTGTCGTTTCCGCAACCGGTTCCAGCGATAATTTATACAATGCCTGCATCGCCCGTTTATACATCGACGGGATTGATAATGGACGTTTCTTCCCGTTCTTCTCGGGGATATAAATCCTTCTGAGTGGTTGAGGTTTATAACCACGTCTGCGAGGGTAGTAAACAGCCCTCCATTTGGCTCTCGCGCCTTTCCACAGAACGTCGTCAATGCCAGGGGTCTTTTCCCCTTATTGGGTGTCACCCGTTTCACAGCCAGTAACTTGGCGTAGAACGAGCGGGTTAACAGATAATGTACTGCTTTAGCTTTATTCCACCTGTTTTCTTTCACAGCCTTTGCGATACGCACTTGCAGCCTTCTGACCTGACACCTTGCGTTTTTCCAATCTACGGATTTCCATTTCTTTGCGTTGTCGATGAGCGCACCAGCTCTAATGGCTGTCTTTTGCTTTCCCATCTTAAAAAGGGGTTCTCTAAGTTCTCTCGCAATGAGACACCTTCTGAACGTCAGCACGATTTCGCCGGGGCTGTTACCCTTCAGCTTTCGCGTTGAGCCATGTTTAAGACTCTATTCCCGATATTACCTCGGGACATTTGCTTCTTCCAGATTCTTTCTCCCGTCTCACCATCAACACGCCTTTCGAAGATCCCGTTTTGCGGGGACGGTAATGTCTGCCCAATATTGCATCGGGCGATGTGACGGGGTTGATACGTTCTGTATAATCAACCATAGCGGACAACTTAGGCTGAACCTGGACGCCGATGGAAATATGGGTCCCGTACAGGCACGTTAGAGACCTGTAACCTCTCCATATGCGCAAACACAAGGAAGCACATCATCGACCTTATAATCCCAGTAGGTCTGTCGCTCGCTTGACGACGAGTGCGGTTTTTGATCAGAAATTTACAAACTGCAAAAACACTCCCTCTCCTTTGATGGGAGAGGGCTAGGGTGAGGGTGTGTAAAATGATATTTCAAACACTTATCCTCCCCCTCCCCTTTGTCCCCTCCCACGAGGGGAGGGGAAATATCAGTTTTTATAGACGTTCAATTATCAGTTTGTAAATTTCTGTTGATTAATCTCGCCATATTCTCACGACCCTAGCCCTTATCTGAGCAGGATTCTCGGAGGGAAGTCCGCCTCACGGTTTCCTCCCATTTCGGTACATCGTCGGACTGGCTTCACACCCACTGCACACAGCACGCATGCCGTTTTTGGGTACTGGCAGGGACACGCCAGGTGATTTCCAGTATGGATTAACCTCCTGTAATCACATTCAATTATACAACTTCGTATCGCAAACGTTTGAGCTAAGCAGCGGCGGGCTTGCCCGCCGTCAGCTTCAGCGATTTGTTATGCCTTTTTTGTTTCATAAATTGATACTCAACATCTTTTACAAACAAATTTCTCTCTATTTTTGCTAATCTTTTTCTAGTAACTTTAATAGCTTCCTCAGAATTATCAATTCCAATCCAATTTCGTTCTAACACCTGTGCAGCTATTAGTGTAGTGCCTGAGCCACAAAAGCAGTCTAATATTAAATCCCCTGGATTTGATGATGCCATAATTATCCTCTTTATCATATCTAAGTTTTTTTCTGTAGGGTATGACGGATATTGTGCGTCTTTGTATTCCCATATATCCTGCTTCTTCTTTCCATTTTGTTCATCTGCGTATATCTTTTTTCTTGGCACACCAGTTGGCGACCATTCAATTAACCCATCCCTGTCTAATTGTTCTAAGATTTTAGGTTCGCTTCTCCAATGTCTGCCTGCTGGTGGTTTTATGCCTCTCCACTCTTGACCAGTCGCTCCATTTTGTGTTTCTCCTGGTGCATGTAGTGGTATCGTTGTATATCTTCTGCCGTTTTTATCAATTTTTTTGAAAAGACGTTCTATATCTTCTTTTGTAAATTCGTCTTTTGGTTCATTCCAAATACTGTTTTTACTCTTGGAGTAAAAAAGAATCATATCTTTAATATTACCATATGCTTTGCGTTTGAAGTTTTTTGGATTACATTTTATTCTGGTAATGTCATTTCTAAAATTTTCAACACCAAATATCTCATCCATTATTATCTTTACATAATGTCCAATTTTATAGTCAATATGCAAATAGATTGAAGCTCTATCAGACATTAGCTCTTTTATAAGAATTAACCGCTCACGAAGAAACTCTAAAAAATCTCTCCCTGTCAAATTATCCGTATATGCGGTTTCATCATCGATACTATTACTAATAGTACTTACTCTATCATTGCCAATTGTGAAATTATTTTTTGTCGAAAAGGGAGGATCAATATATACCAAATCAATTTTTGACTTTAAACTGAAATTGTCCAATAGTGCCTTCAATGTAAAAAGATTGTCGCCAAGTATCAGTTTATTTGGTATATTGCTCCAGGCTGAATCAAACGGGCAAGGTTCTATATCCAATATTTCTCTTTCTGTTTTCTTCCCAGCATATTGTAGATTCATTTTTGTCCCCTCACAACTGATATAGAAATTCTCTAAGGACCAGGGCGCTCATAATGTTATAGTCCTTATAAGGATTTGAAATGTATTTGTACATTTTGTTGTTACTATGAATATAAAGAACTCCATCGAGAATAGCTACTCTTATAGCATTGATATTTGTATCCTCTATGGTACTAATAGCGTCATCAAACTGTGTATTTTGATGACCTCCAAAATCTGTTAGAAATTTTGCTTCACCTATGACATATTTCCCATTGAATCTTGCAACAAAATCCAAGCCTTTATTCCGATTATAATTCAACTCCTGTTTAGCAAAATCCATCGTTTCATTATCAGAGCCATCCAGAATTTCATCTTCAGCAGTTGAGATGAACTCTTGAAATGGGACTGGCATTATTCCAAGGGACTTTTTTTGTAACCATCGTTTGAACATTGGCCCAATTTGTCTGTTTGTTTCTTTTGGTTCACTGCATCTTTCAAATATTTTATTTAGTCCCATATCATACAACCGTCCAGCAATTCTATTTATAGTCTTGGGATTTCGTTCAATAGCAGACTTGTCTCTTTTTAAGTATGCGATGTATGAATCTTTTATTGGGAATAGTTCCATTTTCAATAGTTCTTCCACTAATTTTTCATTTTTCTTTCGTTTAAAAGCGCTCTCAACATGCTTCCACACACTACCATCAATATCTCTTATCCCTTCAGGGATTGTTGGATATACATGGAACAAATCATCCAAATATGATTTTTGTTCAGCGTATTCAATGCTTAGTTTAGTCCAATAATTCATTTGTTTCTCCTGTATTTAAGAGGCATAACCCCCAAACCGGCCGGGCGTTTTATAGCCCGGTCGGGTTAATTGTTTGGTTGGGTGATGTTGTTCTCCTTTGCCTACTCTAATTCACAGGCTTGCAAGTACTCATCTTGGGTCATGTACCTTTCATTGATTAGAATTTGCTTCTGGACATCAAAGACACGTATTTGCCCTTCAAGATTATAAGGAGTCCCCCATAATTGTACGTAACTTGTCTTAAAAAGCGGGACGCTGATAAGAAACTAACAAACTTATTC
>Ga0190359_1001444_pt1 | contig 14887 bp, 14 predicted proteins | sample 48721823_MG_FD_161269 | JGI IMG/M metagenome (GOLD analysis project Ga0190359, IMG submission 161269) | Hydrothermal vent microbial mat bacterial communities from Southern Trench, Guaymas Basin, Mexico - 4872-18-2-3_MG | ecosystem: Environmental > Aquatic > Marine > Hydrothermal vents >... | reverse complement strand
GACCTTATCCTTCAGGATCTGCTTCACATTTTTCATCCCACACCGGCAGATGGCTGCCATTTGTTTTATTATCGTCATCTGAAATAAACAAAGACATGGATCAAAAAAAGGGGAACAAGACATTTTTATTATTTCTTCTGATGATGGGAGTTCTCATGCTGATCCTGGCCGTTGTGGATATCTACACGGGGACAACCCGCATTTCCATTTCCGAGGTTACGCAGGCTTTGTTACATCCCGGTCCTGTACAAGACCAGTATTCCACCATTCTTTACCGTTTTCGGTTGCCACGCACCATGACCGCCATTCTGGCCGGCATAGCTCTGTCGGTAAGTGGTTTGCTGATGCAGACGACCTTTCGCAACCCGCTGGCCGGACCCTATGTACTGGGCATCAGTGCCGGCGCCAGTCTGGGGGTAGCTATTCTGGTACTTGGGTTCTCTTCTTTCTTCGTTTTCAGCGCAGGGACCCTCCTCGCCAACAGTTCCATTGCACTGGCCGCCATTTTGGGAGCTATTAGCGTTCTGCTGCTGATCATGGCCGTGTCTATGAAAGTACGTGACATCATGACCATCCTGATCCTGGGGATTATGTTCGGCAGCGCCGTCACTGCTGTAGTTTCTGTCCTACAATATTTCAGCAGTGAATCGATGCTGAAAGTTTTTGTCATCTGGACTATGGGTAGCCTGGCCAATGTCACGGGTTTACAGATATGGATCCTTACTGCTTTGGTTGCCACAGGTCTTTTATTGACATCTCTTCTGGTGAAAGATCTAAACATCCTGTTACAGGGGGAAGATTATGCCCGGAGCCTGGGTATGCGTATCCGTCACACCCGTCTGTTAATATTTCTGATAACGGGCATTTTGGCCGGATCAGCAACCGCCTTTTGCGGACCTATCGGCTTTGTAGGCGTCGTGGTACCACATATCGTACGGGTAATGCTTCATACCTCCAACATTCGCAAAGTCTTTCCTGCCACCATCCTCACCGGCGCTTCTCTTCTCCTGCTGGGGGATATTCTTTCCCACCTGCCGGGAAAACAGGGTGTGCTCCCCATCAACTCGGTCACTGCCATCCTGGGCATCCCGGTGATTATCTGGATGATCCTCCAACGCCGCAAACTGTCGTCATTAATGTAGCCTTATGATCCAACTGCATCAATTACTCATCGGATACCGGAAAGGGAGGGAACAGCGCAGGCTGTCCACGGAGTTGGATTTCTCTGCTTCCGCGGGAGATCTGGTAGCCATTGTCGGGCCCAACGGTGTGGGTAAGAGCACTCTGCTGCGCACGATTGTCAGACAACAGGAGGCTTTGAACGGTAGCATTGAAATACAGCAAACACGATGGGATAAGTTCTCAAATAAAGAATTTGCCCGCATATGCAGTTTTGTGCCGACAGGACAACCTCTGGTGAACCTGTTTACGGTATATGAAGCGATAGCAATGGCCCGGTATCCTTATACAAGATGGGGAGGAAAGTTAAAAAAAGAGGACAGGCAGGCAGTTGAAGAAGCTCTTCAGGCCGTTCATCTGTCCGGGATGAGAGACCGGCCGCTGGGTGAACTTTCCGACGGCGAACGGCAGCGTACACTCATTGCGCGGGCTTTGGCCCAGGACACGCCGCTGGTCCTACTGGATGAGCCAACCGCCTTTCTGGATATCCCTAACCGTTTTGAGGTACTGCAAATGATGCGGAATATATCTGAAAAAAAACATAAACTCTTCATCTTTTCCTCGCACGACCTGGAATTTATCCTGGAGATTGCTGACAAGATATGGCTACTATATCCCGACAACACCCGGGAAGGAGCTCCGGAAGAACTCCTCCGCGACCGGGCACTGGATCCCTTGTTCAGAAATACCGACATAGAGTATGACCTGCAGAAAGGTTTTTATATCCCTTTGCGGCAGAGGTATCAGACGGTCGTCAGGATATCAGGTGATCCTGCGGAAACTCCCTGGTTGATGAAAGCATTACGTCGCTCGGGATATCCTGTATCCTCCTCGGGAGGAGACATCCATGTGAAGGTGTATAAAAACAGATATGTATTAAAGATAAAAAATTACCCGCAGAAGGAGTTTTATTCCATTTATTCATTAATTTTATATCTGAAAAACAGCCAATCGGATACCGGCAATAAGTGCTAATTTTTATATTATGACTGTGGGAGGATATGTATGGACTATCAGCTATCTGGTTATTGCTATAATCTTTTATCTGGTATGGCCAGTGCCAGAGTCGTCCTATGACAAGCCAATAGTAGGAAAAATCATGCGATTTGTCCTGCGGTGGTTTCCTGGAACGGCATGGTTATTTCTCGGAGTCTCTGTCCTGTTCCGCAATTTCCGTATCCTGCCATACCCGCTCCAACCGGAATGGTTTGGATATGGAGGGTTTATCCTTTTCTTCCTCACCGTTGTCGCCCTGGTTTACGACCGGGCTATTGCTTCAGGCGCCTTGTCCTGATTGTGATGAACTGTAAATGATAAACTATTTTTGATAAAGAAATCTCTTGATTTTGTTCGTAGCGGTTTTGATAAAAGGCTCTTTCTGTAACTTGACAGATTTTATACGGGAGAACTTATTCACCTGACTGTTGACATAATCCTTCACCTCATTCAGCAGGGATTCAATTTTCTCTTCATAAAACTCTGACGCACTTTCTTTCAGCTCGTTGAATTTCTTTTCCAGGGCTTCAATGTTCACATTCACAAGGGCTACCAACTTCCCTTTTTCCTCTATTACCAGCGACTCATCCACAAACCAGAACTGATTGATGACCGACTCGATATCATCGGGATAGACATTCTCTCCGCCGGGGCCTACGATCACATTTTTCAGCCGGCCTTTGATATAAAGATATCCGTCTTTGTCAAAAACACCCAAGTCGCCGGTCTTAAACCAGCCGTCAGGGGTAAGTACTTCACGGGTCATCTCCGGTTCCTTATAATATCCCTTCATCACGCTGTCACCTCTCACCCAGATTTCCCCCTCCCCTGTTTTCGGATCAGGATCGTGGATGATTACCTCAAGATCTTCAATGGGTAGTCCGGTGGATTGCAGGCGCTGGTTGTGCGAGCCGAAACCGGCGATCAGGGGGGAGGTCTCCGTCAGGCCGTAACCTACCGCATACGGGAAACGGGCTTCCAGCAGAAACTCTTCAACCGCCTTGTTCAGCTTGGCACCTCCTATCCCGAAAAATCCGATCTCACCCCCAAAGGTTTTTATCAGCTTCTTGCCGGCTATGCGGTTCAGCATTTTCCGGAAAAGGGGCATTTTATACAACGAACTCATCAGCTTGCTTTTTGTAAAAGCAGGCAAGACTTGCTTCTTATAGATCTTCTCTATGATCAGCGGCACTGTCAGCATCAGGGTGGGCTTCACTTTTTTCAGTGCCGGCAACAACACTGCCGGTGTGGGAGGTTTCTTCAGATAATAAATACATGAACCCGAGACCACAGGGATCAACATGCCGATGGTGTTTTCGTAGGTATGGGAAAGCGGGAGGATGGAAAGAAAACGATCGTCAGGAACGATAGGGTGTATTTTCTTCGCTTTCATTGCATTGAACACAAGGTTCTTATGCGTGAGCATTACTCCTTTCGACTTCCCCGTAGTGCCTGAGGTATAGATGATCACAGCCAGGTCGTCTTCATTAACCTCATACTCTCTTTGCGGCTCTCCTTTTTCGTCAAAATGAGGCAACGGATCATTTCCTGAAACGGGGGAGAAATCCTCCATGGCAAACATATACTGCAAGCTTTCCGGCAGGTCTTTTGCCACCTTGTAACGCAGCCCTTTCGAGACAAACAAGGCACTGGCTTCCGAATGACTCAGGATATAACTGATCTCACGCGGTGTAAAATCCGGCAACATAGGAACGGCCACAGCGCCCATGGAGGTAATGGCAAAATAAGTTACCACCCAGTTGGGCATATTGGCACCGAGCAAAGCGACCTTATCTCCGGGTTGTATTCCGGCTTTTTCCAGCAAGGCCATCAGAGCACGTCTTCCGGCATCTGCTTCAGCATAGGTGATCGGTTTCTCTCCCACAAAAGCCAGGGCTCCGTGGGTGGGGTAGACAGAAACGGTTCTGCTGAACACGACAGGTAATGTCATGATCCCTTTTTCGTCCATAATAATAATGGTTTAAGATAAATTAAATAAGGCTCCGTTTGAGGCCGATCATTTTCAGCACTGTCACAGCCGCCTCCACGCCTTTGTTTCCGTGCTTTCCCCCTGCCCGGTCGAGAGCCTGTTGCATGTTAGAGGTTGTCAACACTCCAAAGATAAAAGGAATATTGTACTTAATATTCAGTTGTGTAATCCCCTGGGTGACCCCCTGGCAGATACAGGTAAAATGAGGTGTTTCGCCCTGGATGACACAACCCAGACAGATCACGCCATCCACATCCGAATACTCGGCCATCCACCGGGCACCGAGGGTAAGCTCAAAGCTCCCCGGGACATGTTCCACCAAAATATCTTCCTCCCTGACCCCGTATTTCCGGAGTGTCTCCACCGCCCCTTCGGCCAACACATCGGTGATGGTGTTATTCCATTCCGACACGACAATACCGATCTTCATTCCTTTGCCTGAAGGAACAGCAGCAACATCATATTCAGAAAGATTCTTTTTTTTCCCGGACGGCATAATAACAAATTTTATTTCGCTGATGCAGCTAATTCCCTGGATAGTTGTACCCGGGTTATAAACTTATCTATATTCCGGGCTTCTTCGCTTTCGGGATAATTATCTTTTATCTCATTATAAACTTTCAGAGCTTCGTCATATCTCTTCAGGTTTTCCAGCACCTTACCTGCTTTTATCAGATATACCGGCGTTATAAAATCTGCTTTGGTTTTTTTGGAAGCTTTCAGATAATACTCCAGGGCTTTTTCCTTGTCTCCGAGTTGCATCCAGGCATCGCCGGTGGCACCGAGGGCCACTACAGAAATCATCAGGTCTCTGCTGTGAAAACGTGTAAGATAGTCTATGGCTTCCTTATATTGTCCGATACGCAGATAAGAAATGCCGGCATAATATTTTGCCAGATTGGCTGCTTTGGTAATCTTATACTGATCAATAATATCTACAAAGCCCAAATTGTTCCCGTCACCGTTGAGCGCAAGATTAAAAGAATCCTTCTCAAAATAATCTTCCGCTATATACATTTGCGACAATGCTTCTTTATATTTAGGCAGCACGACCATTTTCTTAAAAAACGTATATCCTATCACGATCACGACAATCACGCCGACGATGATCGTCAAAATTTTCTGGTTATCTTCAATAAACTGTTCAGTGCGGGTTAAAGCCTCCTCAAAACTTTCTACCTGTTTCTCCGTTTTCTGTATTTTTTTCTTCTTTTCTTTTTTAACCATCCTTTTATTATTTTATTTTCACAAAAGTAATGGTTTTGTTTCTTTTATAAAACGGACTGCTTATATTTTTATATTTTTGTTGTATCTGAAGCCGACATAAATCATGAAGACCCTATACCTCAACAAATTATCAATAGTTCAATTTAAGAATTACCAGAAGGCTTCGCTTGAATTTTCCCCCAAGATCAATTGTTTTGTCGGGGATAACGGTGTCGGAAAGACCAATTTGCTGGATGCCATTCATTATCTTTCGCTTACCAAAAGCTTCTTTAACAACATCGATCAACAGAACATTCTCCACGGGAAAGATTTTTTTGTGATCCAAGGGGAGTTTGTAAAAAAAGGACATTCCGAGAAGGTTTTTTGCAGTGTGAGACAGAACAAGAAAAAGATCTTCAAACGCAACAATAAGGATTATGAACGTTTCGCCGATCACATTGGCCTTTTCCCGGTAGTGATGATCTCGCCGGCTGACAGCAACCTGATTCTGGAAGGCAGTGAACAAAGGCGCCGCTTTATGGACACGGTCATATCCCTTTATGACAAACAATACCTGCACACTCTGATACAATACAACCGTGCCCTGCTGCAGCGAAACAAGCTGCTCAAACAATTCGAGTTCAAAAGAGAAAATTTCTGTGACGAAATAGAGCTGTGGGATACACAACTGGTTGTGCCAGGAAACGGGATTTACCAAAAACGAAAAGAATTTATTGAAAAGATTATTCCGGTTTTTCAGCAATATTACAATACTATCTCCGAAGAAAAAGAAAAGGTGGGGCTGGAATACCATTCTCAACTGCACGAAGATGATTTTGAATCCCTGCTGATTAACAATCGCGACAAAGACCGTGTGATGCAATTTACAACCGCCGGCATCCACAAAGACGATCTGGTGATGACGCTCAATGATCATCCGCTAAAGAAGACCGGATCGCAGGGACAGCAGAAAACTTTCCTTGTAGCTCTTAAGTTCGCCAAATTCGGTTTTATCCGGGATCTTACCGGGATCAAACCTATTTTACTTTTGGATGATATTTTTGATAAATTTGATGCCCGCAGGGTTTCTCAAATTATCCGCCTGGTGGCACAGAATGAATTCGGCCAGATCTTCATCACCGAAACACAACTGGAGCATCTGAAAAACATCCTGCAAGAGCTGGATACGGATTACAAAATCTTTAAAATCAACGAAGAAATAAAGACCATCATACCCGGAGGAAAAGAATGAAACGGACCAACACACAAAGTATCAGGGAAGTAATCAAACAATATTTGGAAGAAATGCATCTCGACCGGAAGCTCCGGGAGGTGGCGCTGGTGAATGAATGGGAAGAGCTGGTGGGAAAGATCATCGCTTCCAAAACCCAACGGATTTATATACATCATGAGGTTTTATATGTACATATCCGTTCGTCGGTGGTCAAACACGAGTTGATGATGATCAGCGAGGAGCTGAAAGATGCACTGAATAAGAAAGCGGGAGAAGAGCTGGTGAAGAAGATTGTATTTAAATAAAGCATCCTTCCTTTGCTCCTATGGAGTTACTGGCGCTTACGTTTTTAGCAACAGCGTGCGGATAAGGGAAAGGAGAAAAGAGATATAAGAGAAGCGAGAGGTGACAAGGGATAAGAGAAAGAAATGGGATAGACTTAGTGAGTGAGAGAGGGAGAGCTTACAATGAAATGTTCCCGAAAAAGATCAAATGCCATCGGCATTTGCATTGTTCTTCGAGGATGGCTGTTTGACAGCAGACATCCTCGAAAGGGTTAAAAAATTGAAGATTTTGACTATTACGGCATGAGAAGACGATGAGATGAAGCAAAGGAGATACTTACAGGCAGTAAAGATTGAGATGTTTGAATGGCCATAAAGTTGCCAGATAAAAATATACATATTTAAATAAATATTTAAATATGTATTTAAATATTTATATTTTTACTTCTTTTTACTTTGTGGAAGTAGCCAGGACTTCAGTGTTTCAGAGAGAAATTTTGGGGAAGAGGGTTTTCATAATCCCAAATTCCGCAATAGAAACCCAAAATGCTTTCTATTGCGCAAACCGGGATAATATATCTGCATAAGCATATACAGAAACAATAGCGGAGATGTCATGCATGACGTCTCCGCTACCTAACTACGTTGCGTATTCAACGGGAATTCTTCGGCGGGATTGCCAATGGATTTTGGTGTATCTTCTTTACCGCCGGTCAGGGTCTCCGCAATCCGGTACGATCACTCCACCGGTTCGCCGGCTTCGGTAATGACAGGTTGCTTATCCCGGTAGTTTAAGACCAGTATCTGGTTTGCCACCACCTCGGTGAAATATTTCTTCTCACCTTTGTCGTCGGTATATTCCCGGTGTGTAATTTTTCCTTCCACAGCGATCTCCTGTCCTTTGTGGAGGTATTTTTCGGCAAACGATGCCTGATTGCCCCAAACAACAATGTTGTGCCATTGTGTATCGGAAACTTTTTCGCCTTCGCTGTTACGATAATTGTCAGTAGTAGCCAGGGTGAAGCGGGCCATTTTTCTTCCCCCTTTGATTTCGCGTACTTTAGGATCCATTCCAATGTTTCCAATCAGATTTACCCGGTTTCTTAAATTGTTCATGACTCTAAAATTTAATAATTAAACATTCAAAAAATTTGGTTCGCATTTTACGGCCGTAACGAATTCTGAACCAAAGGTCGGAAAGCTGCCAAAAAAGAGTCGTATATTTTACGTTTGTTTACGTTTATATCCGTATTTAAACGCTTTTATCACTGATATACTGTTTTTTATAAATTCATATTCCGCAATAGAAAACCCAAAATGCTTTCTATTGCGAAACGACAAAGGATTTCATCTGTTTTGTCTTTTCACCAAAACAGTAAATTCCTAAGTCGGGATTTACCCGGTACGGCCTACGGCCTGTGCGCAATAGAAGATTTTTTCGAAATCTTTATTGCGCAAACCGGGATAAATTTGTTCAGGCTCCTTGATTTTTATCCGCTTCGGGTATCCAGGCGCTTTACAGGCCGGGAAAGTGAAAACACACCTGGCATGTTTCCCATATTCACCCCTGTTTCTGATCAAAAAAAGCTAAATAACATTTATTGGAACTGCAACTTTTACAAAGATTTCCCGTACGTAACCTAAATAATAAACCAATTAAATTCTCACTGTTTTAAAAATATGAAACATCATCTTTCTTTTTTTGCCGCAATTCTTATCCTATCTATTATTACAGTACCGGCTTGTAAGACAAAAAAATCCTCTAAAAATGTCATTTTGTTTGAGGACACTTTTTCAGAAGTCACCCCATTAAATGCCAACCGGATTATTCATAACACCGGATATCCTTCTGAGGGCCCTTCAAACTGGGTGATTGAAGACGGGAGACTTTTACAGAAAAGCAATATATATCGGGGCGGGGAGGATGAGTATGATCACTATGAAGGGACCCATGCCGTAACAAAGCAGGGGAAAGACTGGCAGGATTATACAGTTAGCATGGACTATATCATCCAAGGAGATGATGACGGGGTGGGGGTACTGTTCCGTTATCAGGATCCGGATCACTGCTATCGTTTTATCACCCTGCAGGATCCGGGAAACAAAGAGCCTTTCCGCAAATTGCAGGGTAAAGATGGCGATCGCTTCATTACGCTGGCAGAATCGAAAGCAGGATACGACCCTGCCGTCGGACACAAGACCAGGGTAAAGGCTGTTCAGGACCCTCTCACGGTTTGTTTTGATGATAAGGAAATCTTTTCAGCGGACGACTCACATTTTCCGACAGGGCGTAGTATCGGCCTCATGTGCTATGCCGAGCAACCTGTCTTTGACAATGTGCTGGTACAGGCCGCACATTAAGGTTCTATAATCGCCGAAAGCCTTATCATCTTTAACGTATCATACATTGTTATCAAGGAAAATGGCAAATGAACAAACATTCGATAAAGCGCAAACCGGGGGCTAAACCGTATGGTCTTTACCGGTGTCCCGTGGCATGAATGTTTCATTGTAGAATAACTAAAAAAATGAACGAATGAAAAGGAAAAACGTCCGAATGTTGCTTTTGATTCCGGTATGGATTTTAGTTTCTTCAGCCGGAATATCCCAGGGAGTCGCTCTGCATTTCACTGTAAAGATAAACACTTACACGCCACCGGATGAGTCGGTGTGTGTATATTTCCAGAATCTGGAGGGTTCCGATCAATGCGTTTTTAAGATGCGCAAGGAAAATGACAGTCTTTACACTGCAGACATCCACACAGACCTGCTGGGTGTAGGTACAGATCTGAGCTATAAATACTGTCGTAATTTTATGCCTGCCGGTGCGGATGAATCCTTTGACGACAGAAATAAAACGGGAATGCGCACGATCCATATAGGGACATCAACGGTAACGATTCAGGATGAGATCAACAAATGGAGATGGATCCCCCCGGGCAGGGACACGCTCACCATAGATACCACAGCTTATCTGAGCGCTCCGCCGGCAAACCTTTATGATTCCTCTTTTCAGTGTGGGATATGGCTTCCTGATTTCTGGTGGAATCGTTACTGGGCTCCGGGAGATTTTTATGATCATACTCTGGATCACATTATCATGAACAGTGGTGCCAACTGGATGCAGATCTCGCCTGCCTGTGCGATCACTCAATTCTATCCCGTACCGCAGATAGATGATCAAAATATCAATTCGACGCCGGATTCCATACTCATCAAGATTATCACCGATGCACACAAAAAAGGATTGAAAGTATATCTTTCTCCGTTTGTTTATCCGTATATGGCATCCGATACCTGCACTACTTATCATTCCGCAACCTGGTGGGGAGATTTCAAGAATGCGTGGGAACCCATCCTCTTAAGATATGCACAAATTGCACAAGATTACGGGGTGGAGATGTTTCAGTTTGTTATGTGGACCAATAACGGCTTCTGGTCGATACGGGAGGAAGAAAAATACGCTTTGGATTCCATCGGTGGAATTTTGCTGGGAGACTTAAAAGATCAGTATACAGGTAAAATTGTTATTCAGTATAACAAATACGGTCCTCAGCTCGATTTATATAAAGCGGGGGATTACCTGGGCATTATCCTGGCCAATTTTTTTCCCTGGAAACTTGGAACGGACAAAACCCCTACGGTTGCCGAGATGAGAACCAGGTTGAGTGACGGGCTGGACAATGACCTGTATCCTTTGATCTCGGCCCTGGGGAAAAAGGTAATTGTAAATTCCATTTCTGCCTGCAGCTACGACGGGACAACCATTGACACTCCCGACTGGGCAGGTCTTCTTTATTATTTTGAGGATGACACGACGGTACCCATTGATGTACAGGAACAAGCCGACGACTACGAGGCGATGCTGCATGAGGTCACCACCCGGGATTGGATTGCCGGAGCCTATAGTTTCAATTATAATTACTGGAGTTCGATAGATAAGGCTCCTTCGATAAGGTCCAAGCCGGCCGAGGGTATTGTACGCAAATGGTTTAGCTGGATCGCCCCCGACAACAGATTTATCCGTATCGATACAACGACACACGGAACTACCGTTCCAGAGCCTTCTGCCTATATCACAACCAGGGACAGCGAGATAACGCTCACTGCTGTCCCCGATTCAGGTTATCTGTTTGAAACCTGGACGGGAAACATCGATTCATCACTTATGCAGGATAACCCGCTTACACTCACCATGGACCGGAATATTATGCTAAAACCGGTTTTCACTGCCATCTCCACCGGGATCCCTGTTACTGATGAGCAATCCGCCGGGTGTCGATTGTCACAAAATATACCCAATCCGTTTGACACCGAAACGACCATCCAATACAGGATATCCCGGAAAGGGCATTATCAGCTTAAAGTATATAACTTATTGGGGGAAGAAATAGCGACACTGGTGGATTCGGAAAAAGACAGGGGCGAATATTCTGTGACGTTTACACCACACGGGCTCACGCCCGGTATTTATCTTTACAAACTGTCTGCGGATCATGTTCATCTTATAAAGAAGATGCTTATCCGGTAAAGATAAATCCATATTCCGCAATAGAAAACCCGACATGCTTTCTATTGCGGAACGACAAAGGATTTCATCTGTTTGAAAAATTATATTTCATTAATAATGAAGAAAATAAAAATTTTCTTCACCTATGTAACCGGTCACTCACAGTAAAACTGTTCGTGAGCTCGCTGTGATCGGTTCTCTTTCACAGAAATTTTTTTCTGTTTTTTAAGCAGGATCATCAAGCATGCTGAAAAGCACAAGCGCGGGATAGTTTTTCGGAAAAATATTTGTATATTAGTACGGCGGTTTTGTAATTCCGGCATGCAGATGCAAAACGGAAACATTACAGTCTTACAGACAGATCATTAGAAGGGGAATCAATCTGATGTCATGCTTTAATTAGTGGGACTGACGGGACGTAAGTGTATCTGATCGAAAGAGATGATGAGAGAATAAAACCGGTAAAAAAGGACGGATAATTTGAAAAAAGTCATTCACATAAACCGGGTACAGCACAAAGGCACTGACAGGATAAAGCTGGTATTCAGCTATGATGAAGGGTTAAAAGAGAGGGTACGCAAGTTGTCCGGAGCGCGGTGGAGTCAAACGATGGGATGCTGGCACATCCCTTACAGGAAAGATTACATAACCTATTTAACAGGACAGCTTCCGGAGATATACTTTATTAATACAGAAGAACAAAAAAACTCCGGGATAAAAGGTGAACAAAATATTGAAGGGTTTTCAGGTATCATTGAAGTATATCATTCGAAAAAAGAATCCTTATATTATTTCAAAACTCCTTATTTTCTTAGAGATGAGATACTTAAGTTAGAAAAACCCTGGTGGCATCCCGGTGCAAAATGCTGGTCGGTGGCCGCCACGGAAGAAAATAAAAAAAGGTTACAGTTAATAAATTAATTATGGGAACTTGTAAATATTGTGGTCAAAAAGCTGGATTTCTTAAAAGCAAACACAAAGAGTGTGAAGACAAATACAAAAATGGGAAATCCGAAATTATTAAATTAGTAGAATCTGCTATAGCTGAAACTTCAGATTTTAATAAGCTGAAATCAGATATAGAGAAGATTTCAAATGAAAGTTTCATAAAGCAAGAAGAGTTAGAGGGGCTTTATGTTGCCGGCTTTGATAACGTTCTTGAAATATTTCTTGATGATGATATCTTATCGGAGGAAGAAGAAGAGAGAATTAGAGTTTTTAGAGATTTTTTTAATTTTAATCAGGATGTACTTGATAAAAATGGTTCTTTACAAAAAGTCGTAAAAGCTTCAATTATAAGAGAGATTACGGAAGGTAAAATTCCAGAAAATAGAATTCAAATTCAAGGAGCCTTACCCTTTAATCTTCAAAAAAGTGAAAAACTAATTTGGATGTTTCAAAACGTAGAACTTTATGAACAACGGACACGAAGAGAATTTAGAGGCAGTCATTCTGGCGTTAATATAAGAATAGCTAAAGGCTTATATTATCGAACGGGTGGATTTAGAGGACATCCTGTGCAAGTAGAAGAAATGAAATATATAGATAACGGGGTTTTTGCAATTACCAACAAACATGTATATTTTGCTTCGTCTTCTAAAAATTTTAGAATAAAATTTGATAAAATACTAAAAGCGGAGCCTTATGAAGACGGGATAGGATTACAAAAGGATACTGCATCAGCTAAACCTCAAATATTTAAAGGTATAGATGGTTGGTTTGCATATAATGCAATCACAAATTTGACTCAGATATAATAAATACCCAGCTTATCAGGCTATATACAAAATGCGGGTGTTCGACTTGGCATCTAAGTTTTGGGACTTTAGCCAGGTTTTGTATCGGGGAATGAGAACGCATCTCTGTAAATCCCGCACTTTGCATATAGCTATACGTTTGGCGATATGCCGGGATTGAATAAGGTTAAACAAAAAACTATAATAAGATGGCCCAGCAATAACCGATTGTGATTAACATGGCTGAAAATAAAAGTTTCTTTAAGAAAAGTTCATCATACCTGATAGAGCATCGGGAAATTAAAACTAAGGAGGAATGGCAATATGGTAAATAATAATACTAAAGACGAACCCCTTGAAAAACAACTGTGGAAAGCAGCGGATAAACTGAGAAAGAACATCGATGCCGCAGAGTATAAGCATGTTGTGTTGGGCCTGATTTTTTTAAAATACATTTCAGACGCATTTGAGATTTTGTATGCCAAATTAAAGGAGGGAGACGGCGAATATGCAGGGGCTGACCCTGAAGACAGGGACGAATATAAGGCGGAAAATGTATTTTTTGTTCCACCGGAAGCTCGCTGGTCTTATCTGCAGGCAAAAGCAAAAGATCCTGAAATCGGCAAGTATGTTGATAAGGCAATGGATGCCATAGAAAAAGAGAATCCCTCCCTCAGGGGAGTTCTGCCAAAGGTCTATGCGAGGGGAAATCTTGATCCCACAAGTTTGGGCGGATTAATTGACCTTATAGGCAACATTGCCCTTGGAGAGGCAATGGAAAGAAGTTCTGATATTCTGGGACATGTTTTTGAATATTTCCTCGGTGAATTTGCTTTAGCAGAGGGGAAAAAAGGGGGACAGTTCTACACTCCGAGAAGCGTTGTTGAATTACTGGTAGAAATGCTGGAGCCATACAGAGGGCGTGTTTTTGACCCGTGCTGCGGCTCGGGCGGTATGTTCGTTCAATCCGAAAAATTCGTAAAAGAACATCAGGGAAGAATAAACGACATTTCCATTTACGGACAGGAAAGCAACCGGACCACCTGGCGGCTTTGCAAGATGAACCTTGCTATTAGGGGAATAGATAGCTCGCAGGTAAAATGGAACAGCGAGGGCTCTTTTTTAAACGATGCGCACAAGGACCTGAAAGCCGATTTCGTTATTGCCAATCCACCTTTTAATGACAGTGACTGGAACGGAGAGCTTCTAAGAAAAGACGGGAGATGGAAATACGGAGCACCTCCGGCGGGTAACGCAAACTATGCCTGGATACAGCACTTCATTTACCACTTAAGTCCGGGCGGGAAAGCAGGTTTCGTTTTGGCAAAAGGAGCATTAACCACCAAAACAAACGGTGAATATGAAATAAGAAAAAACATTATTGAAGCGAATCTGGTGGACTGCATTGTAAATTTGCCGTCAAAATTGTTTTTGAACACGCAGATTCCCGCATCGCTCTGGTTTTTGAAACGCAACAAAACGCACAGAAAGGGCGAAATCCTCTTTATTGATGCAAGAGATATGGGGAAACTAATCAACAGAAGAACACGAGTTCTTACCGAAGAAGACATTAAGAAGATTGCCCGGACTTATCATCTATGGCAATCTTCTCCCTCACCTAACCTCTCCCAAAAGGAGAGGAATTACAGAGGAGGATTTGAATTCAGCGGCTTGGTAAAACAAGCAAAGGAATTAAGAAAGAAACAAACAAAAGCGGAAGAATATTTTTGGGAATTGGTTAGAAATAGAAAA
>Ga0190359_1001440_pt1 | contig 14906 bp, 27 predicted proteins | sample 48721823_MG_FD_161269 | JGI IMG/M metagenome (GOLD analysis project Ga0190359, IMG submission 161269) | Hydrothermal vent microbial mat bacterial communities from Southern Trench, Guaymas Basin, Mexico - 4872-18-2-3_MG | ecosystem: Environmental > Aquatic > Marine > Hydrothermal vents >... | reverse complement strand
ATTCGTCCGGACTTTCACCATCAGCTTTAACAAAGTTTAGCTTGTAATTCCAGATGTCTCTCATTCTCTGAGACTTTCGATAGACGCTTCTTAATTCTTTTATACACTCTTGTTCATTCTGAATGTCGAGATCTATCTCTTGCATTTCGACCCTTTCTCTTCCATACTTTGCATAGATTGCATCAAGCTGTTTCTGACAGTCTTGAATCTCCGAATTGAATAGAGGATTTTCAGTAACTGTTATATATCTCTTAGTCGAATAAATCTCAAAGTCTGAACGTTTAATTGCTATAGGAATTTTCCCCTTTACCCAAATGTGGAGGCCGGTGCCAGACGGTGACACCTCAGTATAAGAATCAAAATATGAAACAATTGCAGTCGCCTTGTTAGACAGCTCCCAATTCTGATGCCCATCTACTATGCCCTCGGGAGTTAGAACGTGATCTAAATCCACGCAAGTATATGGATCTTGATCGCTCAGAACAAATCCCCTATTGGGACTCTTCAGTCCAACTTCTTCAAATTCGCTCCAGGTCTCAGGATCTGTACTACTAGCAGCTTTCCCAGTCTTGGGATTTATCGGGATCTTCCTCCCGTCGATCAGCCGCCAATCCACCCACGACCTATATTTTTTCAATTCTTTGATAAGGTTATTCTCCACCACCGGCCTCCTTTCGGTTAGCTGTCCCGACCGAGACAATCCATTAATGCCTCATGGGCCAGCTCAGCAATCAGCCTACAAAAGAATTCGAGGTCATAGAACAGTGTGCCATTATGCTCTGCCAACTCAACAGCTCTCGACCAGAACTCGTAAGGAGAGTCAGGGGCGGTACACAGAGATGACCCTCTCTCTACCCCTTCCTTTATATAATACTTCCACTGTTTGGACATAGGGCAAAGCCTCAAACAATCTGGCCGCATTTTTTCTACCCCAACAGAGGAATTTTTTACGAATTCACAACAAGGACACTGGTGTTCATATTTAAACCATGGCCCTTCAATCTCAAGCTTGTCTACTGCGATGTGCAGTGCGGCTTTATCGGCCAGCATTGTCCACAGTCCTATAGTTTCTTCTAGAGCCTGCTCTCTCGTTAGTTGCACTTTATCTCTCCTAGATCTTCTATGGTACGACTCTTCTCAGTTACTTGCCCTGTGAAATCGTTGTACTGATAGGTTGTCTTTTCCACTATCAGCCTATTGCCACTCAAGGTTACATCCGTTACCACAGGACCCACCGTGATACATCCTGTCAGCACAAAAGCCCCCAACGCGGCTACGGCCATCTTCATCTTTGCTCTCATTTTCCTTTCCTCCTATTTTTTGTTGTTGTTTTGATATTAACATTACATTTCCCGCCTCGATGCTCCCTTGTGTCTCCAGCCAACCAAGCTCGAAGCGGATATTTCATCTCAAGCCTTCTTAACATTTCTGTGGGCTTCATTTCCCGAATTTCTCGCTCATAGGCAGCAAGGCGCTTCTCAAACTCTGCAGCGCAATTCTCATAGATTTCGTAATCTCCTGGCCAGCGATAAATAATACACCCGCAACCCAGACTATGCCAGGTAAGTTCATTGATTTTGCGATAATGACAGCGATCGGGACTCAGCACAGCCCTGAAAAATTTCCCCTTCTCAGTAGAGATGATATACTGACTCCCGTCCTGGGTATTGCTATCGATCTTCTTATTCTTCGCCATTTTCTTTGCACACCTCCAATAGATGGTCTTCTATTTTTTCATAGTCGACCAAAAGTAAATCCCAATCAATATCGCCAATATATTCTCCAGATTTTTCATCTATATATTCTGTATATTCTATGTAGGCCAAATAATCAACCTCAGCTTCTGACAACTTTTCACCTCGAGAATATTTTTGGATTAAATCAAAATAATTAAAAGTACACATTTTTTCTTTTTCTACCTCCATTCCCATTTTTTCTGTTTCTATATTTGCATATCCAATTCATGTTCCTCGGCCATTAGCCAATGAATAGGATAATTTGGACCGAATTTACCATCGTATGCAAAAACCCACACCGCATGCAAATTATGAGAGAATGTACTTATAGCATTATTTGCCAGTGCAAGCAGGAATTCTGGACTCTTTACAGCGCTGAGCATCTTAATATAGTTCACAAAATCCCAGCTTACTTCGTTGTATAATACAACTGCCCTGCACCTCCTCTCTTCAGAGAGATAATCATCGTTTAAAATCATCTTAGACTCTCTCGACATCCTGCGAAGTAGTGCGCTTTTTACAACGTCAACCATTAGAAATAACCTTGGATCTATCATCTTTCTTTGCCTCCCCGTTTTCTTCTGCTACTATTGTGATTATGATCCCTCTTGAGTTGATGCCAAATGCTTCAGATATTGTAACTGAAGAATTCTGAATTCGTCACTTCTTTCTACCGAATGCTTGACAGCTAAAAAATAACCCTCCATTATCTTTTGATCAATATAATCATCAAAAGCGTTTTTCCCCGCCAAAAAGAAAAGGGTTAAAATTATTGTCGGAAGAATATAAAAGCGAATCCCCCTAAACTCAAAACTCCAAAAATTTTTCATCTTTCCTTGCCTCCCCGTTTTCTTTTCCTAAAAGCATTAACTCTATTTTAATATATTATTCAGAAAAAGTCAAGTACTTTTTTCAGATTTTTTCTGATAACCATTTTTTGCCCAACCATCACCCCTCAGCACAATCCTCCTTTCCCGAGCTCTTCCAGAAACTGCAAGACAGGATTTATTCTCTTCTCTTTAAAGAGCCTTTTTGGCTCCTTAATCCTCTGATGACAAGCAAGGCATGTTGTCTTTGGAATAGAAATTCCATCGCCAAATTCGTAAGCTGATTTTTCCATACCACAGACCGCACAAATACGAGTAAACATGGTCTTCATTTTATATATCCCCCCTAGCCAAAAGATGCAATCTCGCTATGCGGCTATTGGCACCCCGCCTTACAGCGTTGCGATAGAGAATTCTCCTGCGTAACCGATTAACCCTATCGGCCTGGAGAAGTTTAACCACCAAAGCACCACAGCCCCCTTCCTCATATATCAGAGCTTCAGATTTAAAATTGTAAAGCCAATTTGTGTTTTCTTTACTTTTTTGCATTTTTCTTTACCTCCTTCTTTTCTTTTTCTCTCTCTTTATTTATCGTCCCAGGGATGAAGGACAAATTCATTACTAATATGCCTGCCTTCGGGCAGCAGGACAAAATATGCATCCTGACCAAAGCCAAGCCTATCATAGATCAATTTCCTATACGTACCGCCAGCTCTTGCATTTTCACAGATCTTCTGAAATACATAAGCTGTGGCAGCCAGGCGCTGATCATACTCGAGCGAATTCCAAACCTCTTCTATTTCTTTCATTTTTCTTTAGGCCTCTCCTTCCCCTATATTCTCTGCCATTCTCTACAGGTTTTCAAGATTTTAGCATATTGCTTTTTGAATTTCTCGACATCAAGACCTTGTATCTCAGCGTAAGACCCTACCATAAGGTCATACGCCTCACTTGAGGGTCCTACTAACAATGCTAAACGGCCGTCAATCTGACAACGATTAATCATGTGCGTTACAAATTCTTCTGATTTTGTCATTTTTTTCTTCTTATACCTCCCTAGAAAATTAAGCAACAACCGTCGCTAAATAATCTTTAAGTCGATAGAATTTCCACCCCTTGTGAGATTTTGCTCTACCGCCTAAACAGTTGTTAATGTTGCCTTGATTTAGGTTATGCTGCCGAGCAAATTCGTGCTGGTTGTTAGTGACGATGACCTCTCCCTGCTTACCGACAGCAACGAAAAAATATTGGTTCTTATAATCTTTTTCTTTCCTCCGGTTTTGCCTCTGTTCTTTACGGGTTGCCCAGCGGCAATTTTTGGGCTCATAGTCGCCATCATTGTTAATGCGATCGAGAGTCTTACCCTCCGGGCGTGTACCCATATCCTCGAGGAAGTTGGCAAAATCTTGCCACCTCTCGCAGACTTTGATGCCGCGGCCTCCATAATCTTTAAATTGATGATATTTGGGGTTTTGGCAACGCTGAAGCATCCTATCCCATGAATTGTAGGTTGGGCTCACTTTTCCGTTTGAGCTGTGGCCATGTTTGTAGTTTGGATTCTTTTCTCTACGCATATCTCTTTTCATTTTTTTTGCCTATATCTCCTTTTTTCTTTTCTTCTTCTTTTGTCCTATTCCCAGCGGAGCGGTTCACCGGGGAGGCTTGTAATTCGCTTAAAGCGCCAACCTTTGTGGGATTTCTGTCTGCCGTTTAGGCAGGCATTAATATGCCTGTCATTTAACCCGTGCTGTCTGGCAAATTCGCTCTGATTATTAGAGGCAATCATTGTGCCCTGCGAATCCATGGCAATAAACAGATATTGATGCTTCTGATTTTTTATCTCTCGCCGGTTTTGAACTTGCTCTTTACAGGTTACCCAACGGCAATTACATGGTTCATAGTTTCCGTCATTGTCAATCCTATCGAGAGTTTTACCTGGAGGACGCGTACCCATATCAGCAAGAAAATTCTCGAAGTCCATCCAGCGGTCGCAGACCGCAATCCCGCGGCCACCGTAATATTTATAAGCAGGACAGTTAGGATTCTGGCAGCGGTACTTCATCATTTGCCAAGATTTATATGTCGGGCTTGGCTTACCGTTTATATGATGCCCATGCCTATAATTTGGGTTCGACTCTCCGTACATTTCCATTTTTCTTTTTCTCCCTTTCTATTTTTTCTTTCCCTGGCTTGTCAACCGTGGCTTGTCGCATCAAAGTAACCCTTTGCATCTTAGAGTATATTCTGTATCTAAAGAATAAATATTCTTATTTCCTTGTTTTATTGCATAGATAGATCCCTTGCGAACTCCCCAGTCAATCATTCTACGAGCTGTTCTTTCCGAAGCAGCAACCTTATCATCTATAAGAGCGTCAACAAAGGCTTGCCTTGTCTCGATAGGCCCAGCCTTCAACACTGAGCAAATCCTCTCAAGGTCATAGGTCTCACCAGCTTCCTCACTCGCAATCTCCAATAAAAGAGTATCAGGATTTCGCTTACATATCAGCTCGCGACCCTCCTCGTCCGAATCTCTTGTTTTCTCAATCTTTATTTTGATTAGACCGTTGGATGCTTTTCTCACAGTGATAATAGATCCAGCAAAGTCAGATATACCTGAAGATCCTCTTGATTCTGCTTTATCGCCGCTTGAGTCTTTACCATCAGATGGCTTGCGAAAATGATGGATGATGATTGACGAAGTGTTACACTCTCGATCGATACGCTTTAACGCTTCGCATACTTGGCGCATCTCAGAGGCTGAGTTTTCGTTTGACGTATGGAGTGTCGATAAGCAGTCATAGATAATAACCTTTGCACCTGAAGCTTTGACTGTATTTTCCAATCGCTTAGCCTCTTTTGCGTTTGGGATAGAATACATCGCCTGATTGAGCAAGAAACGCTTCTCGTCGTAAATTCCTATGCTCTGCGCGAGCTTATGAATGCGCCGCCATTCGCCAGCAATCGAATTTTCGTGCTGAACGACAAGCACTGGAGCACCGGTTACTTTGTATCCCAAAAACTCACCGCCACCCTTTGCGAAGAGGATAGATAGCTGTGTCCTCAATAATGATTTTCCAACTCCGGTTTCGCCAGAGATGAGCAGCACTTCATCCTCCGGAAAAAGTCGCTCGATTAACCATTTGATCTCCGGGGGCTTTTCCATAACCCATTTTCTTGTATCATAGATTTTCATAGTAGTTCACTTTTCTCCTTTTAAAATGACTTTTAGATTTTTATGGTTCTTTTATTTTATTTTTTTTCACCCTCTACTATATAATATAACACCTTTTGGTCCAAATGTCAAGTCTTTTTTTAACTTTTTTTTGATTTTTTTTCAGAAGAGCAATTTTGCATCTTTTATCAGCTTAATATCTGAGCCGTTGATGAGCTTTTTAAAGCGCCAGCCATCACACTCTTCTAGTTCACCATCCAGGCAACAGCCAACTTCCACAGCATCTAGTCCATATTTCTTGGCAAATTTACCTCTATGATTAGAGGCAACCACAGTGCCATCCTTATGTACGGCGACAAAAATCCAATCCTCTACACCTAGATGCTGATTTGGTATCCGCCCCTTTGGGGTTGCCCAGCGGCAATTACATGGTTCATAGTCGCCATCACTGTCTATCCTCTCAAGAATCAGCCCATCGGGCTTTAAACCCATATCTTCATAAAAATTATCGAAATCTAACCATCTATCGCAAATCCCAATCCCCCGCCCCCCGTAATTTTTAAACTGGGGATGAGAAGGATTGAGGCAACATGATTTTATGCTAGACCAACAAGCATAGGTCGGAGTGTGTTTTTTGCCTATATACCGCTGAACGTTTGGATTTTTCTTTTTTCTTCCCATCTTGGTTTCATCTCCTTTCTTTTATTTTTTCTCTCACCCTCTACATATAATATAACACCTTTTGATCAAAATGTCAAGTCTTTTTTTTTAGATTTTTTGAAAATTTTTTTCTGTAGTAGAAGAAGGAGCAGAAAGAGAGGGGAAAGGGAAGGGCAAAAAATATTCTTCCAGGGAAGAAGGAACACTACCCCTCTATTTTTTCATTTTAGGCCCCTAGCTTTCGTTTTAAGAGGCGCTAGGTCAAAAAGAGTGCTTTGGTACCTCTTAACGGGAAAGTCTAACGATAATGACAAAGCAGAGTCAATGATATTGCAAAATAATGACAAAACAAAAAGGTAATAGCAATATATGAGGGGAAAGGAAGGGGAAGAGGGATTTTCCCCGGGAGAAATCCTTTCCCCGAAACAAGAGGTGACCCCTCCTAATTTCGCATTTTAGGGATCTAATTTTAAATCTGAGAGGACTTGTTCGAAAAAAGGTACCCTGGTATCTCTTAAAGGAAAAGTCTAACGATAATGACAATGATAGCAACAACAACAACAACAACTGCAACAGCAATCGCAACAGCAACTACAACAGCAAAATAAAACAAAAGAGCAAAGGCAAGAGCAGAAAAAAACAATCCTCCCCTCGAAAGAAAAAAACTTCCCGGAGATAAAAGATACCCTTCCCCCCAATTTCGCGTTTTAGGCCCCTAGCTTTTGATTTAAGAGGCGCTAGATCAAAAAGAGTACTCAGGTATTCGCAATACAAAAGAATCGCTTAAAACGAAAATATGAGGGTTTTTTATCTTTATAAGTAGGAGAAATTAAAGATCCCCCACCACTCTGTGGGCTTTCTTATTTAGGTTATTGCTTTATCCGAGATAAGAGAATCCACAGTTTGTGTGTTTTTCTCTTTCTCTGTTTCTTAAAAGTTAAAAAATCCAGGAAAGAGCTCGGTCGCGGCAGGGAGGAGACCGACCGAAGGTCTCCTCTCCTGACCGACGACCTTTCCTCTGCCTTTGGGCCAAATATATATATATAAGCCACTGTGGACCACATGGCCCAGACATGCCTCAAACCCTGATGACTCTAGCATTACAGAGTGGGCCACCCTCTAACGATCGCCCGTCGTTTCAGGCTGGTGCCAGTGGACCACATTCCGTATCTCTTTATTCATGAGAGTTTCAGGGCTTGGTCGAAAGGGGCAAATCGCTTGAAACTCGCACTTTACGTTATTTTAGTGGGGCGCTGAAACGCTGATTTTACGTTAAATGAAGTTAATTTTCGCGAAAAACGTCGACTAGACTCTACGATTTTGAGTATTGCATTTCAGAATATTGAAGTAAATTGCAGAATAATAGAGTAAAACGAGGGGCTGTTCTATGAGAGTAAAATAATAATACGAAACATGGTATAATAGCTTGTAGTTCAGTGTAATCATGCAGCCTCAGGAAAGTAAAAAATGGGGTGACGGTAGATAGTGTAAAGTTTAAAATGATAATGAAAGTGCTCTGAAAATTTTTTTTCATTTTTTTTCATTTTTCTCTTGACTTTTATTTTATTTTGATGTAATATAATATATAGAGGAAGAGAGAAAAAAAAATATAGGAGAAATATTTTACAATGCCGGCAAGAAGAAAAGGAGAGCCACTCAAAAAATATGTTCCACGCTGTGTTGCAGTCCGCCGGAAAGAACACCCCAAAGAGAGCAAGCGTCGTTCAGTCGCGGCCTGCTACGGTATGGGACGTAAAAAGAGTGGGGGTAGAAAGAAGGGAAAGTAGAGCAAAGCAAAGCAAGGTAAAGTAAGGCAAGGCAAAGTAAAGTAATATTTTTTAAATAAAGTAAAGAAGGAGACGAAAAAGTATGAAGGCTGAGTTGATAATGCACATGATAGGCGCTCTTTATGGTGCAGGATTACGTGATCTTCTGATTGAAGCTATCGATGATCCGGAGAAAGTTTGGGATGACGCCATTGTTCGTGCCCTGGATGCCCTGCTTGACTATGATGAGGGAGAAGAAGATTAAATGAAACCAAAATTTGGGGAATATTTCCTTTGTGAGGAGTTCGCATGCCCTTGTTGTGGTGTGGCCCTCATGGACCGAGATTTCATCATTGCTCTTAATCGCTTGAGGGCTTTAGCCGATCGGCCTATCTGGGTTAACTCGGGATTTAGGTGCTTTAACCACAATTACGCTATAGGTGGAGCGCCTGGCAGCTACCACATGGCAGGGAAGGCGGCTGATATTGTTATTGTGGGTTTGACACTGAACGAGATGCTTAAGCTCGCCGAGCAGGTTGATGCGTTTAGGAATGGCGGGATCGGAATTTACCCAAAAAAAGGGTTCATCCATGTCGACAATAGGGGTCGCAGAGCTCGCTGGACAGAATAGGTATGTCAGATATAAAAAAGACATACTTTTTTGTTTTTTTAAAAAGGAGATAGAAGAAAGAAATGCCAAAGGTCAAAGGATTAACAATCTTGCAGAAACGCTTCGTTGAAGTGTTTGATGGCAACGGAGTTTCTTCAGCAAAGAAAGCTGGCTATAAAGGCAACAAAAATGCATTGGCTGTTATTGCTCATCGGAACTTAAAAAACCCCGAAATTGTAAGGTTAATTAAAACTAAGGAAGAAAGACGTGTACGAGGTCACATCATGAACCGCATGGAGCGGCAGGAATTCTGGACTAAAGTCGCCCTAGACGAAGAACAATCCATGGCCGACAGACTTCGTGCAGTTTCCGATCTTGCAAAGAGTGAAGGAGATTTTCTTACTCGCATTGAAGTTTCTGACGATCTAAGCGATCGTATGAAAGAAGCAGAGCGCCGCCTGGAGCAGGAGATGGCTCTAAGCGACAGTTCATCTGTGACAGACCAAGAACACGAAGAAGAAGACACTTTTACAGGAGTATAAAGATATGAGTATAATCGGCGGAAGAAAGACAAACATCAGCGTCCCAGTGACGTGTGCAAACAGCCGTGAGAAGGTCTCGGTTGCCCTGAATGGCACGAGCTGGGTGACGGTTAAGGAGTTTACGCATCATACTTTTTTAAGTGAGATTCTCGCTGTGGTTCCTGACTTGTCGGGAGCTTCTGTTTATTTGGGCATCTTTGATGAGGATTACACAACTGATGGCCAGGAGCGGTGGAATTCTTACGCAGTGAGTGATGATGGTGCTTCTACCTTGCAGCCTGATAAGATTATCGTACCAGGGACCCTGCTGAAGATCAAGAAGAGTGAAGCGGGAACTGAAACGGTCAATCTCGTCCTTTATAAGCTTGGCATATAAAGAGGTGCTCATAGATGACAATCTGTGCTCCTAATCCTTTTGGTTGTTGCGGAGGAAGCCGCCTCTTGAAGGGCGGTTATAGCTATTGGCCACTATGGTGGTATGGGCAGCGGGATGAGCTGCCCGACATGTCTGGTCATGGTGTTACCTTATATCCCAGTGGTGCTTATTTTGATGGCCAGGGATATTATTTTGATGGAAGTAATGATTACTTGATAGATGATGACGGCCGGAAGGTCTTAGAAAATGGGACAGAAGGCTCATGGCATTCGGTTTATTTAACTGAAGGCGCCGTTCCTGCAAAGGGGAGTATTTGGGGTACGGGTACAAAGATATATTTAAATAGGTCTGGAGTGGAGCCAAAGATAACAGGAAAAATTGTCTTTCGTCCTGAGTATTGCCCTAATTTAGGTGTATTAAGGTGTGAGACTAATTCTATATCCATTCTTGACGTAAGTAAAATAACGTCATTGTATAATCTGAACTGCAGAGCTAATAATATCTCTACACTTGACGTAAGCGCACTGACGGGGCTGACTAATTTGAGTTGTAGCCGTAACAATATCTCCGTCCTTGACGTAAGCGCACTGACGGGGCTGACTGATTTGTTTTGTTATGGTAATAACATCTCTCTTCTTGACGTAAGCGCACTGACGGGGCTGATTATTTTATACTGTTATGAAAACAATATCTCTGTCCTTGATGTAAGCGCGATAACAGGACTAACCAATTTACGTTGTTACTATAATAACATCTCTCTTCTTGACGTAAGCGCGATAACAGGATTGTCAACCCTCAGATGTGAACATAACTCCATGGACCAAGATATGGTAGACACAGTTCTGTGCGATATGGATAGTCATGGAACATCGGGTGGAACCCTAAATATCTCAAGCAATGAAGCACCAAGCGCAACTGGAGTGGCTTGTAAGGATAATCTGGTAGCTCGCGGTTGGTCAGTAACAACGGATTGAAAGAGAAAGAAAAGAGAATGAAGTCTATGAGAGCCAGTGTTTCAGCAAAACCCTTTGAGACAAGAGAGGTCGTCATCAAGAACCCAAAGAACCTTGATAAGATCGAGGTTTACAAGCGCGACCCCAGCACCTACAACGCCACAAAGAATGAGCTCAAGTTTAATTGTAACGTAAGTCCATCCAATAAAAAATGCTGGCGACTGGTGCACTGGAATGGTATAATAAAAAGCTTTTTCGAATCTGAAGGATATACTTACACGATTAATCATCTCTTCTGCGGTACGAAGGCGGAGTGCTTGGCTGAGATTAGTCGGTTAGGCCTGATATACGACAGTTCAAGTGTGACAGACTAGGAGGAGGCATAAGACCTTGGCGCAATTTCAAGGTAAAAGAACAGATTCTGGTATCCCTATCCATGTTCAGACGGAGCGTTATACTGAAGGCGAGAGCAGTGCCAGCTTAGAGGGTAGCGTTTGCTTGGGTGAAAAGCCTGGCAATACCGTCTTTCCCCTTCAGCTAGATGCTGATGGATATCTTAAGGTTGTAGACACTGGAGGCGGAAGCTCTGGACATGAATATCAGGATGGGGAATCTAATTTCGGGGCTTATGGACATCTGATTCTGGGGGATGATGGGTCTAATCTCCAAACAATCTCTGTGGATTCCTCAGGACGTTTGCAAGTTGAAGTCGTTGAGGGTGGCTATGATGGAGTTCAGTATGAAGATGGGGCGGCAGTTGGGTCTCCTTTTGGTACTGTAGCTTTTGGTCATGATGGAAGCAATGTCTATCCAGTAAAGGTGGATTCTGATGGACGCCTGAGGGTTGTGCCTCTTGGATATGACGGAGCTACTGAGCATCCTTTGTCTGTAGACTCTTCTGGGCGCTTACAGGTCGAAGTTGTTGAAGGACAATATACTGGTATTCAGTATACTTCCGGAGATTCTGATCTTTCTCCTACTGGTACTGTGGCTCTGGGACATGATGGAAGTGAAGTTTATCCAGTAAAAGTAGACTCTAACGGTCGCCTTCAGGTTGAGGTAGTTGAGGGGCAATACGATGGAGTTCAGTATGATTCTGGAGAGAATGAACCCTATCCTGTTGGCACGGCAGTTTTTGGACATAACGGAAGCAATGTTTATCCGATAAAAGTAGATAGTAGTGGCTATCTGCAGGTAGACATTCATGATTCACCCAAGGCGACAGTATTAAATGTTTCATCTGATGTAAGTCTAGCGGCTGGGACAACTACTCAGATAGTTGGAGCTGATGCAGATCGCCTATGTATAATAATTGCAAACTTGGCAACCAACACCCAGACATTTCGAATTGGAAATGCATCTACATCAGCATCTACTGGGATAGAGCTTGCCCCAGGTGAATCGATTGAGATTGAGACAACTGCTGCGGTTTATGGTTACAATCCTGGTGGTAGTGCTGAATCTGTCTCTGTTATGTGGACTGAGGAGTAAGGTTAATGGCCGGAAGAATTACAAAGAATGGTGGATATATTCTAAAAAGCCTGTTAACCACCAAGGGGGATATGATTGTTCGGGGTGATTATGGTCCCGAGAGGCTTCCAGCTGGTGCTTACGGTGATACCTTGGTAGCGATAGGTTCCGGAGAAAAACCTTTTTGGTATAGTTCTTCTGAACTGTTAGAAGTAAACTTAGTAGATAGCATTTTCTATAATGAGATTGGAGCTTTAGTTACCCAAACAGCATCTGGTTATAATGTTGGTAAAATTTCTAATGGTTCAGCTGGTCAGTATTTAAAATGTAATGGAGCGGGAAGTATACCTTCATGGGATGATCCTCCAACGGAAAAACCCATTGGAACTATATGGTCGCCTGCCACCGGTACTAGCAGTAGCACCACAGGAGTAGTAAAAATAGGCGCTTATCCAGTAATACGCTTAGACGATACAATTACTGCTCATATATCACTTACCGTTCCTGATGATTTTGACTCAATTTATTCTGCCTATTTGTATGGAATCGGAGATAAGTATTGTACTAGAACTTTTACCATAAGGGTTGACTATGCATGCGTTGGTGAAGATTATGATAATCATTCACAAACTATATCTCCTTCAGTTTCGCTTTCTCTTAGAGAAATTTTTGGTGTAAATATAGCCTCTGCGCTAACCTCTGTATCAGCTAATGATCAAGTAGGAATTAGTGTTAAGCTTGATTCTGATGCAAATGATACTGGATTGATAGGTGCTAAGCTTGAATATAATAGAAGCTAAATACAGATGCTAATAAAAACAAAAAAAATAGAAGATTTAACAAAGAAACCTGAACCAATGCATGGTCAATCAGGATTTAAAAACACTGTACCGGTTCGCTGTACTCAGGACGGAGAACTTCTGGTTTATCAAACCAATAATCCGCTTAATAAAGTCGGCCATGGCCTTAATCGCAAGAATAAGGATGGTGTTCTGGTCCTGGGTGATGATGGCCGCTACCTGCGCAATCTTCGCGTTGATCCTGATGGTACATTGGTTACTCGCATTGAGAAGCCTGAGATGCCCCCAGTGTTGAGTGTACAGGGTACGGTTCGGATTGAGAATGAGAAGTTGGATATCAACCCTGTTACGGTAACGAACATCCCCACAGAGATGAGGATAGCACAAGAGTTCCTGCAGGTTAAGCAGGTTCAGCATCAGGTGGAGGTTATCCCCGTATCGCACTGCGGGCATGAGTCAGTGATCGTGGAGGGGCCTTGTCTAGTTCGGTCGATCTTTTTGGTGGCTCCACATCCTGTGGATATGAAGATTCAGGGGATTACGGGAAATATGCATCTCAAAGAATTTAAGATGGAGTTTCCATTTCCTTTAACATTTGAGGCTGAAGAACTTAGGCTGATTACGAAAGAGTGGGTCTCAGTTGGGGGATACGTGATTTGTGAGAGGAGTGGCAGTGACGGTGATGATGATAGATAATTCGGATTTTTTACAGGCAGATATTGATGATTCGTACAAAGCAACAGTATTAAATGTTATGCCTGAGGTAAGCTTGGAGGCGGGAACGGCTACTATGATAGTTGGACCTGATTCAGGCTGCTTGCGTTTAATGATTGCGAACTTGGCAATTAATTCCCAGGTCTTTCGGATTGGAGATATAACTGTATCAGCATTTACTGGGGCAGAGCTTAAGCCTGGTGAGCTGATTGAGATTGAAACAACTGTTGAAGTTTATGGATATAATCCTGGTAATAACCCTGAGTCTGTCTTTGTTATGTGGACTGAAGAGGAGTGAGAAGAAACAGTGAAGGTTAAAAAAGGTGAAGTTTGGTTACGAATGGAGTTTGAGGCACAACTCCGGGCAGCTTTAAAAAAGAATCATGTGGTTGACCTTAATACTCTTCCCAATTTTCCTGGGAGAGATATATTAGTTAAGAATATGCTGCTTCGAGATGAGCTTGACCAGGCAACAGACTCTGACCTGGTAATCCAGGAAGAGATTGATCGAGCTCGCCAAGAAAGGAAAATGGAAGAAGAAAGAAGGCGCAAAGAGCTCGAAGCCGAGGAAAAAGAGCTCATGCAGCTGATAGCCAGGTAAGATGAGCAGGATAGTTGAGAAGATTCGACGTCTTGAGGTAATTATTAAAAGACAGTCAAAAAAGCTGTATGATCAATCATGCAGGCTGGACGAACAGACGCAAAAAATAGACGAACAGGCGCAGAGAATAGATAAGCAAGCGCAAAAGATAGAAGAACAAGCGCAAAAGATAGAAAAACAAGCACAGAAGATAGAAGAACTGAATGAGCAGATTGAGGAACGTAGAAAAGGCTCTGTTTGAGCGTATTTGGAAATTTCGCAATGATCCCCTGGGTTATGCGAAGTATGCTTTTCCATGGGAGAAAATCAAGCCTATCTACGGTCTTGAGGCATGGCAGGAGGAATTTCTGAATACAATCAGGGAGCCCGGCCGCTATGCTGTAGCATCTGGGCATGGGATCGGAAAAGGGACTGTTATTGCCATAACCATCCTGTGGTTCCTGTCAACTCGGCTCAATCCTTCGATAGTTGTTACAGCTAACACAGCAGAGCAGTTATCTGGAAAGACATGGAAAGAGCTGGGGATTTGGCATCAGCGAGCAATTAACAAGCATTGGTTTGATTGGACAGCAACACGCCTTTCGCTTAAATCGAACCCTGGTGTTCATTTTGCCCATGCAATTCCTTGGAGCATTAACCGCCCCGAGGGTGTAGCTGGAACGCACGCAGATGAAGTCCT